>Ga0209017_10000029_pt1 | contig 122243 bp, 115 predicted proteins | sample YNPBryunderm2012_FD_185812 | JGI IMG/M metagenome (GOLD analysis project Ga0209017, IMG submission 185812) | Anoxygenic and chlorotrophic microbial mat microbial communities from Yellowstone National Park, USA - YNP Bryant MS undermat 2012... ... | reverse complement strand
CAAGCAGATGAATGGGTCCTGAGCCTAGAGCGTGACGATCTGCCCGCCCTCTGTCTCGGTGAGGAAAGTGACGATCCCCGCGACCTCGCCTTCAAGCGTGTCGTCGAGCATGGCGGGTGTGAGCCCTTCTGACTTCAGGCCTGTTTCGCAGACGATCAGGCGCACGCCGAGCTCCTTGGCGGAGGCGAGAAGCTCGGCGAAGCCGGCAACACCGCGGCTGCGAAGCTCCTCGTCGCGTTTCGACGCCCCGCCATAGTGGGCGAGCGTGGTCCAGCCCGGGGCGCCGTCGGGCCTCGCCGCGAGAAAGGCGCGCACGCCGGCGTTGGTCGCGAACAGGACCACGGGCCGCGCTGTCGCGGCGGCGGCGGTGGCGAGCATGAGCGCGTAGTGCGCGCGCTCGTACGTGCCGCTGATCAGGAGAACGCCGAGCGGCGTTGGCTCGCGTCCGGCGAGCTCGGGCGGCAGGGGAAGCGGGTCGAACAGGCTCATGCGGGAACCCTGCAGGCCGGGGAGGTGCTCGCCTCGTGCGCGGAGAGGTCGCGGATGGTCGCGGAGGGGCCGCAGAGGGGGCAGGCCGGGTCGGGGCGGAGCCGAACAGTGCGGAACTGCGCGGCGAGCGCGTCCCACAGCAAAAGCCGCCCGCTCATGCTCTCGCCGATCGCGAGGATCTCCTTCAAAGCCTCCGTCGCCTGGAGCGTGCCGAGCACGCCGGTGACGGCACCGAACACACCTGCCTCGGCGCAGGTCGGAACGAGGCCCTCGGGCGGCGGAGCGGGATGGAGGCAGCGATAGCAGGGCTCGCCTGGGCGATGGCTTCGGAAGGTCGAGAGCTGGCCCTCGAAGCGAAGCACCGCGGCGGAGATGAGCGTTCGGCGCGCGAGATGGCAGGCGTCAGCGACGAGGAAACGGGTGGCGAAGTTGTCCGAGCCGTCGCAGACGAGATCATAGCGACCGATTAAGTCGAGCGCGTTCGCAGCCGTAAGTCGCGCGGCATGCTGCTCGACCCGCACGTCGGGGTTCAGGGAGCGGATCGCCTCCGCGGCGGAGGCGACCTTGGGGCTCCCGAGGCGCGCGGTCGTGTGGGCGATCTGCCGCTGCAGGTTGGAGAGATCGACCATGTCGTCATCGACGAGCCCGATCGTGCCCACGCCGGCCGCGGCGAGATAGAGCGCCACAGGCGAGCCGAGCCCGCCCGCGCCGATGATGAGCACGCGCGCCGCCGCCAGCCGCGCCTGGCCCGACGCCCCGACCTCGGGCAGGAGGATGTGGCGCGCGTAGCGCCGGATCTGGTCCTCGGTGAAGTCCATGGCGGAGATATGGCACGTGCCCGCGGCGTCACCAACCACGGGAGGGCAGCGTGCCGGTCGAGCCGAAGCCGCCCTCCCCGCGCGCGCTCGCGGGCAGGCGCTCGACCTCCTCCCACGCGGCCGTCTCGTGCCGGGCGATCACGAGCTGGGCGATCCTCGAGCCGCGCTCGACCGTGAACGGCGCCTCGCCGTGGTTGACGAGGATCACCCCAATCTCGCCGCGATAGTCCGGATCGATCGTTCCGGGGGCGTTGAGAACGCCGATCCCGTGGCGAAGCGCAAGCCCTGAGCGCGCCCGCACCTGCGCCTCGAACCCTGGCGGGAGGGCGATCGCGATCCCGGTGGGGATCAGCGCGCGCGCGCCCGGTGCGATCGTCACCGGCTCGGCCACGGCGGCAAGCAGGTCCATTCCGGCGGCATGCTCGGAGGCGTAGGCCGGAAGCGGCAGATCGGCACCATGGGGCAGGCGAAGGACAGGGACCTTGATCATGCGAAGACGGCGGCGATCCGGTCGGCAAGGCGCGCGGCGACCGCCTCCTTCGGCAGCCTCGGCCAGTGCTCAACGCCCTCTTCGGTGATCAGATGCACCTCGTTCTCCGCCCCGCCCATCACGTCTCCCGACACGTCGTTGGCGACGATCCAGTCGCAGCCCTTGCTGCGCCGCTTCGCCTCTCCGTGCGCGACCACGTCGTTCGTCTCGGCGGCGAAACCGACCACGAGCGCAGGCCTGAGCGGCCCCGGAGCCGAGAGGGTGGCGAGGATGTCGGGGTTCTCCGCGAGCGCGAGCGCGGGCGGCGGAGTGCCGGCGCCTTTCTTCAGTTTAAGGGTGGCGGTCTCGGCCGGGCGCCAGTCCGCCACCGCAGCGGCGCAGATGGCGATGTCGGCAGGCAGCGCCGCCGTGCAGGCGGCGAGCATCTCCCGCGCCGTCTCCACCCGCGTCACCGTCACGCCGGACGGAGGGGGAACGCTGACGGGGCCGGAGACGAGGGTGACGCGCGCGCCACGATCGGCAAGGGCTGCGGCGATCGCGTGGCCCTGCCGGCCGGAGGAGCGGTTGGCGAGGAAGCGCACCGGGTCGATCGGCTCCCAGGTTGGCCCCGAGGTGACGAGCGCGTGCCGCCCGGAAAGAGGGCCTCCCGCGAGAAGCGAGCGGATGGCCTCGAGGATCGCCGCCGGCTCGGCGAGCCGCCCCGGACCCGTCTCTTCTTCCGCCATCGCGCCGCTCTCGGGCCCCGCGAAGCGCACGCCGCGCGCGGCAAGAGTGGCGACATGGCCCTGTGTGGCCGGATGCGCCCACATCGTCGGGTTCATCGCCGGCGCAACGAGGACCGGCCGCGTGGTCGCAAGCAGGACGGTGGTGGCGAGGTCGTCGGCGAGCCCGAGCGCCATCTTCGCGATCAGGTCGGCCGAGGCGGGCGCGACGACGATCGCGTCATGGTCGCGCGCAAGCCGGATGTGCCCCGCATGCGTCTCCTCCTCGAGCGACCAGAGGTCGCCATGGACGCGGCTGCCGGTGATCGCGGCCATGGCGTGCGGCGTGACGAAACGCGACCCCGCCGCCGTGAGCAGGCCCGTCACCGCCGCACCCTCCTTGCGCACAAGACGCGCGAGCTCGAGCGCCTTGTAGGCGGCGACCGAGCCCGAAACGATCAGGAGCAGGCGTCGTCCCGCGAGCCTCATGGCGCGACCCGCACGCTCAGAGGCGCCAGCCGGAGTGGATCGCCGCGATCCCGCCCGAGAGGTCGCGCCAGGCGACGCGGGCGAAGCCCGCCCGGCGCATGAGCGCTGCAAGCTCCTCCTGTGGCGGGAACCTCCGGATGCTCTCGGCAAGGTAGCGATAGGCCTCCTCGTCGCGCGCAACCAGACGCCCGAGAGCGGGCAGCACACGGAACGAATAGGCGTCGTAGAGCGGCGCGAGCGGCGCGACCGTCACACGGCTGAACTCGAGGCAGAGGAAGCGACCGCCCGGTTCGAGCACGCGGCGCGCCTCGGCGAGCACGGCGGCGATGTCGGTGCAGTTCCTGAGCCCAAAGGCGATGGTGACGGCGGTGACGGCGCGGTCGGGGATGGGCAACTGTTCGGCATCGGCGCAGAGGAGGGCGATCCGCCCCGCAAGCCCGCGCTCCATCGCCCGGTCCTGCGCCACTGCGAGCATGGCGGCGTTGATGTCGGAGAGAACGACGAAGCCCGCCCCGCGCTCGAGCGCGCCGAAGGCGATGTCGCCGGTGCCGCCGGCGAGGTCGAGCAGACGCATCGACGGGCGCGGCGCGAGCTGGGCCAGGAAGGCGCGCTTCCAGAGGCGGTGCACGCCCAGGCTCATGAGGTCGTTCATGAGGTCGTAGCGCCGGGCCACACCGTCGAACACGCCGCGGACGAGCGCCTTCTTCGCCTCGCGCGGCACGGTGCGGAAGCCGAAATGCGTCGTCTCTTCGCCTGGGGCGGCGTTGTCGGTCATGCGACGCGAGACTAGCCTTGCCGCCGCAAGTGCGCGAGAGGGAGGCGATGCCGGAGCTGCCTGAGGTCGAGACGGTGCTGCGCGGCCTCGCGGTCCGGCTCGAGGGGCGCGTGCTCGTCCGCCTCGCTGCCTCGCGTCCTGATCTCCGCTGGCCCCTGCCCGATCTCTCCCCCGCCGAGGGACGCCGCGTCGTCGGCCTCGCGCGGCGGGCCAAGTACATCCTCGTTCGCCTCGAGGGCGGGCTGACCCTTCTGATTCATCTCGGGATGAGCGGGCGCATCGTTCTCGCGCCGCCGGGGGCGAACGCCACGCCACCCGCGCACGAACATGTGGTGTTCGAGACCGACGAGGGGTGGCGAGCGGGGTTCGTCGACCCGCGACGCTTCGGCAGCCTCGATCTGATCCGAACCGAGGCGGAGGCGACGCACCCGCGGCTTGCCAGGCTCGGGCCGGAGCCGCTCGAGGACGGGTTCACGCCCGAGGCGCTCTCCGCCGCTCTCGCGGGGCGCCGGACGACGATCAAGGCCGCACTTCTCGACCAGGGCACCGTTGCCGGGCTCGGCAACATCTATGTCTGCGAGGCTCTCTTCCGCGCAGGCCTCTCGCCGCGGCGGTCGGCGCACACGGTCGCCGGCGCGCGGGCACGGCGCCTCGTCCAGGCGATCAGGGAGACGCTCGCTGACGCGATCGCCGCCGGCGGATCGTCGCTGCGCGACTGGCGCCAGGCGAACGGTGAGCTCGGCTATTTCCAGCATGCCTGGAAGGTGTATGGCCGAGCGGGAGAGCCGTGCGAACGCTGCCCCGGCCCGCCCGGCTGCGGCGGCATCGCGACCTACCGGCAGGGCGGGCGCAGCACCTTCGCCTGCCCGCTCACCCAGCGTTGACGCGCCGCCCTGCGATGCAACACAAGGGCGCCCGAATGGGCCGCCACGAGAAAAGGACGAACGCCGATGCCTGAGCACATCCTGGTCGAGACACGCGGCGCTGTCGGCCTCGTCAGGCTCAATCGCCCGCAGGCGCTGAACGCTCTCTGCGACGCGCTCATGCTCGAGCTCGGTGCCGCGCTGCGCGCGTTCGACGCCGACGAGGCGATCGGCGCGATCGTGCTCACTGGCAGCGAGAAGGCCTTCGCCGCCGGAGCCGACATCAAGGAGATGAAGGACCGAGGCTTCGCGGACGTCGTGGCCGACGACTTCATCGGCAACCGCTGGGAGACGGTGCTCGAGATCCGCAAGCCGGTGATCGCGGCGGTGGCCGGTTTCGCGCTCGGCGGCGGCTGCGAGCTTGCGATGATGTGCGACCTCATCATCGCCGCCGATACGGCGAAGTTCGGCCAGCCGGAGATCACCCTCGGCGTCATTCCCGGCGCGGGCGGAACGCAGCGGCTCACGCGCGCGGTGGGCAAGTCGAAGGCGATGGAGATGATCCTCACGGGGCGGATGATGGATGCGGCGGAGGCCGAGCGTGCCGGCCTCGTCGCGCGGGTCGTGCCAGCCGCCGAGCTGATCGACGAGGCCGTGAAGCTCGGCGAGCGGATCGCCTCCTTCAGCCGCCCCGTGGTGGCGATGGCGAAGGAGGCGGTGAACGCGGCGTTCGAGAGCTCGCTCGCCGAAGGCGTGCGGCTCGAGCGCCGCCTGTTCCAGTCCTGTTTCGCACTCGCCGACCGTGCGGAGGGCATGGCGGCCTTCGCGGAGAAACGCAAGCCCGTGTTCGTGCACCGCTGATCGTTCGGCCGCCAGCGAGGCGCCGCCGCTGCGGCTTGACGCGGTCGGGGGCGGCGTGTACCTAGCCGCCTCTTGCCGCGAAGGACCTCTTCGCGCTTTGATCCATTGCTGTGGGGCGTGACCGGACATGGCCAACACCGCATCGGCGCAGAAGCGCATCCGCCAGACCGCGCGTCGCACCGCCCGAAACCGCTCGGCGATGTCGCGGCTTCGAACCTTCGTCAAGAAGGTCGAGAATGCGATCCGTTCGGGTGCGACCGAGGAGGCACGCGCAGCGCTGAATGCGCTGAAGCCCGAGCTGATGCGCGCGGCGTCAAAGGGTCTCGTCCATCGCAATCTCGTGGCGCGCAAGCTATCGCGCCTCTCGCGCCGCGTTCGGGCGACGGAAGCGGGCTGAACGGGCTGCTCCCGCGGCCGCGCCGAGGCAAGCGGTGCCACGGCCGGCACAGGCCGGCGAAATCCGTGCAAGTCAAAGCCAAGTATAAGCCAACAACTACTTAGGATTTGTCTTTGATCCGTAACATGATCGCAAATAATCATTTGCATTCCCCCCGCCCTCCCTCGTAGAAATGGTCAGGCGAGCGAGAGTGGCGGCTCATGACAGCCGTATCGCACTCCGCTCAAGCCGATCGGGGGCGCTCGGGAGAGGCGGGGCTGAGGCTGGTGCGCCGATTGGACGGAGAGCTTGCTGCCCAATGGGCGCGCGTGCGCGGCCGTCTCCGCGAGGAGGTCGGCGAGGTCGAGTACCGCACGTGGCTTAAGCAGATGACGCTCGCTGACGTCGATCAGGACGAGGTGGTCATTGCCCTGCCCACGCGGTTCCTGCGCGACTGGGTGCGAAGCCACTATGGCGACCGTCTTCGCAGCCTCTGGTGCGCCGAGAACCCGGAGATACGCCGCGTCGCGCTGCGGATCGCCGCAGGCGCGAGCGCGGGGCTGGCGGGAGAGGTGAGCCCCGGCGGGACGACGGCTGCCGAGGCTGACACCGCCGCCCTCAACGGCGAGCGGGTGACGCTGCGCGAGGACGCGCAGCGGGGTGATGGCGCGCGCGCGGAGCTCGCAGGCCAGCTCGACCCGCGTTTCACTTTCGCGACCTTCGTGGTCGGCAAGCCGAACGAGTTCGCCTATGCCTGCGCCCGGCGCGTCGCCGACAGCGACCGGCCGCAGCCTGGCTTCAATCCTCTGTTCCTCTACGGCGGCGTGGGCCTCGGCAAGACCCATCTGATGCACGCGATCGCCTGGTCGATCCGCGAGCGCGCTCCGGGCCGGGTCGTCGCCTACATGTCGGCCGAGAAGTTCATGTACCGGTTCATCGCGGCGATCCGCTCCCAGAACACCGTCGAGTTCAAGGAGCAGCTTAGGTCGGTCGACGTGCTGATGGTCGACGACCTGCAGTTCCTGATCGGCAAGGAGAACACCCAAGAAGAATTCTTCCACACCTTCAACGCTCTCGTCGATGCCGGCAAGCAGATCGTGGTCTCGGCCGACAAGTCTCCCTCCGACCTCTCCGAGCTCGATGCGCGGCTGCGCACGCGGCTCGGCTGCGGCATGGTGGCCGACATCCACGCCACCACCTACGAGCTCAGGATCGGCATCCTGCAGGCCAAGGCCGCACTCGCCGGCATGATCGTGCCGCAGAAGGTGATGGAGTTCCTCGCCCACAAGATCACGACGAACGTACGCGAGCTCGAGGGCGCTCTGAACCGCGTCGTCGCGCATGCCCAGCTCGTCGGCCGGCCGATCACGCTCGAGAGCACGCAGGAGGTGCTGCACGACGTTCTGCGCGCGCAGGACCGGCGCGTCACGATCGAGGAGATCCAGAAGCGTGTCGCCGAGCACTACAACATCCGGCTGACCGACATGTCCTCGGCCCGCCGCGCACGCGCGGTGGCGCGGCCGCGCCAGGTGGCGATGTATCTCGCCAAGCAGCTCACCTCGCGCTCGCTTCCCGAGATCGGCCGCAAGTTCGGCAACCGCGACCACACGACGGTGATGCACGCCTGCGCCCGCGTCGCCGAGCTGATGCAGCGCGACGCCGCCTTCGCCGAGGATGTCGAGCTCCTGCGGCGCATGCTCGAGAGCTGACACTGCCGCGCACCACCGGAGCGGACGTATCGTCCTGCCCGATCGCGAGCCGCCTCCGCGGCAACGCCGCCCGAGGCTCGGCCGGCCCCTGGCGCGGCCGGTGGGCGTGTCGCACGCCCCTGCGCACGCAGCCTGACTCTGCGACGCCCCCCTGGATCGTCCCGCCGACGGAGTGGCGACGCAACGCGAGGAACACAGCCCATGACCGACGACACCGCGACAGCGAGCCGCTGGTCGCCCCGCACCCTCGCCGCTCAGGCGCTCGGGCGGATCGACGAACAGACACGTGCGGTCGTGCCGCCGATCCACCTCTCCACCACCTTCCTGCGCGACCCGGACAACCAGTACCGCTCGGGCTACGCCTATGGCCGGCCCGACAACCCGACGGTGCGCGAGGCGGAAGCGCTGATCGCCGCACTCGAGGGGGCCGACGAGGCGCTCGTGCTCGGCTCGGGCATGTCGGCGGCGACCGCTCTCTTTCTTGCCCTCGCACCCGGCGACCATGTGATCGCGCCTGCGGTGATGTACTGGTCGCTACGCAACTGGCTGCGGACGGAGGCGACACGCTGGGGGCTCGCCGTCGATCTCGTTGACATGGCCGATCTCGATGCCGTGCGCGCCGCGCTCCTGCCGGGACGGACAAAGCTCGTCTGGATCGAGACGCCGGCGAACCCGCTCTGGTCAGTGACGGACATCGCAGCGGTGGCAGAGCTCGCGCACGCCGCCGGCGCCGCCGTCGCGGTGGACAGCACCGCCGCGACCCCGCTTCTCACCCGCCCGCTCGAACACGGCGCCGACATTGTGATGCACGCCGCGACCAAATATCTCGCCGGACACTCCGACGTCGTGGCGGGCGCGCTCGCGACACGCTCGGCGGGACCCTTGTGGGAGCGCGTGAAGAGGAACCGCTCCACGCTCGGGCAGATCCTCGGGCCGTTCGAGGCCTTCCTCCTGATCCGAGGCATGCGCACCCTCGCGCTTCGGGTGGCTGCCGCCTCGGCCTCGGCGCTCGCGCTCGCCGAGCGTCTCGCCGCGCATCCGGCCGTGGCCGAGGTTCTCTACCCGGGCCTTCCCGCGCACCCCGGCCACGCGGTGGCGCGGCGGCAGATGTCGGGCGGGTTCGGCGGCATGCTGAGCCTCAGGGTGCGCGGCGGCGAACGCGCCGCGATCGGCACTGCGGCGCGGGTCGAGCTCTGGAAGCGGGCGACCTCGCTCGGCGGGGTGGAGAGCCTGATCGAGCACCGGGCCTCGATCGAGGGCGAAGGAACTCCCTGCCCGCCCGACCTCATCAGGCTCTCGACCGGGATCGAGGACCCCGAGGACCTCTTCGCCGATCTCGATCGGGCGCTCAGGGCGGCGCACGCCTGAACCGCGCGGAACGTCCCGCTCGGGCGCTCGCTTAACCCTCGCGGGAGCGGTTGCTATAGTCCGCGCCCCCACGTCGGGCGATCAGCGGAGTCCTGCCGCCTCGGGGCGCGCCGTCCGCACCGCCTGACGCGAGGTGAACGAGGCTTCGGGGTCATCCATGAAGATCAAGGTCGAACGCTCCGCCCTGATGAAGGCGCTGTCGCACGTCCAGAACGTGGTGGAGCGTCGCAACACCATCCCGATCCTCGCCAACGTGCTCCTGCGCGCCAAGGACGGGGTTCTGACGCTCGCCGCGACCGACATGGAGATCGCCGCCGTCGAGCAGGTTCCGGCCGACATCCTAAAGCAGGGCGCGACCACCGCCCCGGCCGCGACCCTCTACGAGATCGTGCGCAAACTGCCCGAAGGCGCGACGATCGAACTCGACCATCCGGGCGGCGACGCGCAGCTTGCGCTCCGCTCCGGCCGGTTCGCGACCTCGCTCGTCTGCCTGCCGGTGGAGGACTTCCCGGCCCTGCAGGACGGCGTCCTGCCGCACCGGTTCGGCCTCAAGGCGGGCACGCTGCGCGAGCTGATCGACCGCACGCGGTTTGCGATCTCGACGGAGGAGACGCGCTACTACCTCAACGGCATCTATCTTCATGTGACCGAGAGCGACGGCGTGCCGGTTCTGCGCGCGGTCGCGACCGACGGCCACCGCCTCGCCCGCGTCGAGGAGGACCTGCCCGAGGGAGCGGCCGGCATGCCGGGCGTGATCGTGCCGCGCAAGGCGGTGCTCGAGCTGCGCAAGCTGCTCGACGACGTGCCAGGGCAGGACCTCGTCGAGATCGCCCTCTCCGACACCAAGATCCGGTTCGCCTTCGGGCCGGTGACGCTCACCTCGAAGCTGATCGACGGCACCTTCCCCGACTACGAGCGGGTGATTCCGCGCGACAACGACAAGCTCCTGCGCATCCCGAAGCGCGATTTCGCCGAAGCCGTCGACCGCGTGGCCGCGATCAGCTCCGAACGGTCGCGGCCGGTGAAGCTCGCGATCGCGAAGCAAGGGCTGACCCTCTCGGCGGCGAGCCCGGAACAGGGCACGGCGAGCGAGGAGATCGACGCCGACCGCGTGGAGTACGACGCGCCACCGATCGAGATCGGCTTCCAGGCGCGCTATCTGCGCGACATCACCGACCAGATGGCGGACGGCACGCGCGTGGAGTTCAAGTTCCACGACGGCGCGGCGCCGACGCTGATCCGTGCCGAAGGCGACCCGCGCGCGGTCTATGTGCTGATGCCGATGCGCGTCTAGAGCGGTTTCCAGATGAGTGGAAACCGCTCTGGCCTTGTCTTGCGAGCATCTTCACGCATACGGCTGTTTCCAGCCGTATGCGATCTGCTCTAGCGCCTCCGCCACGCCACGCCTCGGCGCCTTGGGGCGCCATGACGGCATGACCTCTCTCCCGCCGCTTTCGCTCACGCGGCTGACGCTGACGCGCTTCCGCTCCTACCCCGCGCTCGACCTCGACACCGCCGCACCCATCCTCGTGCTTGCCGGCGAGAACGGCGCGGGCAAGACCAATCTTCTCGAGGCGATCAGCCTGCTCGTTCCCGGCCGGGGCTTGCGCGGCGCGCGGATGGCCGAGCTCGGCCATCGCGGCTCCGGCGATGCCGCCGGCGGGCCTTGGGCGGTCGCCGGCCGGTTCGCGACACCGCTCGGGCCGCTCTCCCTCGGCACCGGTGTGGAGGACCCCTCTGCCACGCGTCGGAGTTTCCGCCTCGACGGTGCCGCCCCGCGCTCCCAGGCCGAGATCGCGTCACGGGTCGCGGCCGTCTGGCTCACGCCGCAGATGGACCGGCTGTTCCAGGACGGCGCCTCGGCCCGGCGACGCTTCCTCGACCGGCTCGTCTGGGCCCTCGAGCCGGGCCACGCCCGCGAGGTCGCCGCCTATGACACGGCGATGGCCGAGCGAAACCGCCTGCTCGCGGAGGCGCGCGATGGAGGTCGTATCGACCCCCTCTGGCTTGCGTCTCTCGAGGACGCGATGGCGCGGCATGGTGTTGCGGTCGCGGCGGCGCGTCGCGTTCTGGTCGCGCGTCTCAACGCGGCGGTCGCAGGCGGCGTCGCCGGCGCGTTTCCCGCCGCGGAAGCGAGCATCGCCTGCACGCTCGATTCTGCGCTCGCGGAAGGACCCGCTCTCGATGCCGAGGAGCGGTTCCGCGCCGCCCTCGCCGAAGGCAGGGCGGGTGATGCGGCCTCGGGCGGCGCGCGGCAGGGCCCGCACCGCGCGGACCTCGTTCTCACCCACGTGGCCAAGCGGCTTCCCGCCCCGCTCTGCTCTACCGGCGAGCAGAAGGCTCTGCTCGTGGGCCTCGTGCTCGCGCACGCCGCCCTGATCGGCGCCCAGCGCGGGGCAGCCCCGATCCTCCTGCTCGACGAGGTGGCCGCACATCTCGACAGGCCGCGGCGCGAGGCGCTGTTCGACGTCCTGCCGCGGCTTGGCGCCCAGGTGTTCCTGACCGGCACGGACGCAGGGGTGTTCGCCCCGCTCGGAACCGAGGCGCGTCTGCTCCGGGTACGGCCCGGAGAGGTGCGCCCAGAGGCGGGCTGGCCAGGGTTTGCGGCTGCCCAAGACGGCCTTCGGGGTGTATGATCCAGGCTTCCTCCGACCTTCCGGAAAACCAGGGATTGCAAGGCCGATGACCGATCCCGCACGGGCGCATCCTGCCGCTTCCGCGGACAGCTACGATGCCGCGTCGATCGGCGTCCTCCGCGGACTCGATGCGGTGCGCAAGCGCCCCGGCATGTATATCGGCGACACCGATGACGGCTCCGGCCTGCACCACATGGTGTTCGAGGTGGTGGACAACGCCGTGGACGAGGCGCTCGCCGGACATGCGAAGCGGATCACGGTCACGCTCAACGGGGACGGTTCCGTCACCGTCACGGATGACGGGCGCGGCATCCCGACCGACATCCACCCGGAGGAGGGGGTGAGCGCGGTCGAGGTGGTGATGACCAAGCTGCACGCGGGGGGCAAGTTCGACCAGAACAGCTACAAGGTGTCGGGCGGGCTGCACGGCGTCGGCGTCTCGGTCGTCAACGCGCTTTCCGACTGGCTCGAGGTTCGCGTCTGGCGCGGCGGCTACGAGCATGCGATGCGCTTCCGAAACGGCGGCGTTCCGGAGGCGCCGCTTGCGATCGTCGGCCCGGCCGTTCCGCCCGGGCGCACCGGCACGCAGGTGACGTTCCTGCCGAGCCCGTCCGTGTTCACCCGTACCGAGTTCGACGCGGCGCTGCTCGAGCGCCGCCTGCGGGAGCTCGCCTTCCTCAACTCCGGCATCACGATCGTGCTGACGGATGCGCGGCACGTTCCGCCGGTGACGCACGAGCTCCACTACGAAGGCGGGCTCGTCGCGTTCCAGCGTTGGCTCGACCGGGGCAAGACGCCGCTCTTCGACCCACCGATCTCGATGCGGGCCGAGCGGGACGGGATCACGGTCGAGCTCGCGCTCTCGTGGAACGACAGCTACCACGAGACGATGCTCTGCTTCACGAACAACATCCCCCAGCGTGACGGCGGGACGCATCTCGCCGGGTTCCGCGCGGCGCTCACGCGCACCGTCAACCGCGTGGCCACGGAGGTACTGCCGAAGAAGGACAAGGTCGAGATCACCGCCGAGGACATGCGCGAGGGGATGACGGCGGTGCTCTCGGTGAAGGTTCCTGACCCGAAATTCTCGTCCCAGACCAAGGACAAGCTCGTCTCCTCCGAGGTGCAGCCGGTCGTCCAGGCGCTCGTTTCGGAGGCGCTGTCGCACTGGTTTGAGACGCACCCGAACGAGACGCGGCGCATCCTCGGCAAGATGGCGGAGGCGGCCGCCGCGCGCGAGGCGGCACGACGCGCGCGCGAGCTCACCCGGCGCAAGGGCGTGCTCGACGTCTCCTCGCTTCCCGGCAAGCTCGCCGACTGCCAGGAGCGTGACCCGGCGAAGGCGGAGCTCTTCATCGTCGAGGGAGACAGCGCCGGCGGCTCGGCGAAGCAGGGGCGGAACCGCGCCTTCCAGGCGATCCTGCCCTTGCGCGGCAAGATCCTGAACGTCGAGCGGGCGCGCTTCGACAAGATGCTGAGCTCGGCCGAGATCGGCACGCTCGTCACCGCACTCGGCACCGGCATCGGCCGCGGCGATCCGTCCGAGGGCGGGTTCGACATCTCGAAGCTCCGCTACCACCGCGTCATCATCATGACCGACGCCGACGTGGACGGCTCGCACATCCGCACGCTGCTTCTCACCTTCTTCTTCCGCCAGATGCCGGAGCTCGTCGAACGCGGCCATCTCTACATCGCCCAGCCGCCGCTGTTCCGCGCCAAGCGCGGCGCCGAGGAGCGCTATCTCAAGGACGAGCGCGCGCTCGAGCTCTTCCTCCTCGAGCGTGCGCTCGAGAACGCCTCGCTCACGCCCCAGGGCGGTGCGAAGCTGACGGGGGAGGCGTTGCGAATCGCGGTCGAGCGCGCGCGGAGCCAGCGCGCTCTCCTGCAGCGCATGACGGCAGCAGCCCCCGTCTTCGTCCTCGAGCAGGCCGCGATCGCAGGCGCGCTCTCGCGCGACCTGCTTGCCGACACGGCCCGGGCGGGAGAGCTCGCAAGCCTCGTCGCCCGCAGGCTCGACGCCGAGTCCCGCCCCGCCGATCGCGGCTGGACCGGCATGGCCGAAGGCGGGAGGGTGATCTTCGCGCGCACGCTGCGCGGGGTAACGGAGCGTTACGTTCTCGACGAGGCGCTCCTCAACTCGACGGAGGCGCGGCGGCTCGACGAGCAGTCGGCCGAGCTCGCGGCCACCTGGGCGGGGCCAGCGGTATGGAGCGTAGGCGAGACGAGCCGGATGGTGAACGGCCCCGTTTCGCTGACCGAGGCGGTGATGGAGCAGGGCCGCAAGGGGCTGACGATCCAGCGCTTCAAGGGGCTCGGCGAGATGAACCCGGAGCAGCTCTGGGCGACGACGCTCGACCCGGCGAACCGCTCCCTGTTGCAGGTTCGAATCGGCGCGGCCGAGGAGGCGGGCGAGATCTTCGCCACCTTGATGGGCGATGTGGTCGAGCCGCGGCGGGAGTTCATCGTCGAGAACGCGCTCAAGGTGACGAATCTCGACGTGTGAGCGGTCAGCGCGCTCGCTGGCTGCGCGCGGCGACCGGATGGGGGCAACAGGGCGCCGAAGCTCGGGGCGGGAGCGATCGGGCCGCACGACGACGATGTGCGGCGACGGTTCGGGACGGCCGCTGCACAGCATCGGGGCGCGCCAGGGCGCGGCCCGTCATCGCGAGCGGGCCGGCCCGCTGGCGCCGCTGAGGCTTACACGCCCGCGGCGATGTCGCGGCGGCAGAATCCGTCCGGCCAGCGGATCACGTCCACCGCCGCGTAGGCCCGCGCCCGCGCTTCGGCCACCGTCGCCCCGGTCGCACCGATGCCGAGCACGCGGCCGCCATCGGCGAGCACGCGCCCGGCTGCCAAGCGCGTGCCGGCGTGGAACAGGCGCACCTTCGGCATCGCCGCCGCCTGCTCCAGCCCCTCGATCACGCTTCCCGTCGCGTAGGCGCCCGGATAGCCGCGCGACGCCAGCACCACCACCACGGAGGCCTCGTCGCGCATCCGGACCGTGACGTCGCCGAGCCGCCCGCGCGCGCAGGCCGCAAGCGCCGCAAGCACGTCCCCCTCCGCCCTGAGCATGAGTGCCTGGCATTCCGGGTCGCCGAAGCGGACGTTGAACTCGATCAGCTTCGGGCCAGCCGCCGTGAGCATCAGCCCGCAGAAGAGGACGCCGCGGAACGGCGTGCCGCGCCGCGCCATCGCCGCGAGTGTGGGCTGCACGATCCGCGCCATCACCTCCGCCTCGAGCGCCGGCGTGAAGCCCGCGGGCGGCGAATAGGCGCCCATGCCGCCGGTGTTCGGGCCTCGGTCGCCGTCGCCCACGCGCTTGTGGTCGGCGGCGACGCCGAAGGGAACGGCGTTCTCCCCGTCGCACAGGGCGAAGAAACTGATCTCCCGCCCCTCGAGGCGCTCCTCGATCACGACGCGCTCCCCGGCCGGCCCGAAGGCGCGATCGCGCATCATCGCGACGATCGCCTGCTCGGCCTCTGTGATCGTTTCGGCGACGACGACGCCCTTGCCAGCGGCGAGGCCATCGGCCTTGACGACGAAGGGCGCGCCGTGCGCGCGCACATGCGCAAGTGCGGCCTCGACGTCATCGAAGGTCGCCGCGGCGGCCGTCGGCACCTGGGCTTCCGAGCAGAGCTCCTTGGCGAAGGCCTTGCTGCCCTCGAGCCGGGCGGCGGCGGCGGTGGGGCCGAAACAGGCGATCCCTTCTGCCGCGCAGGCATCGGCAAGCCCCGCCACGAGCGGCGCCTCAGGGCCCGCGACCACGAGATCGACCGCATGGTCGCGCGCAAAGGCGACGAGGCGCGCGACGTCGCCGGCCCCGATCGGCACGCAGGTGGCGATCTCGGCGATCCCGGCATTGCCCGGAGCGCACCAGAGCTGGCTCAGTTTCGGCGAGGCGGCGATCGCGGCGGCAAGCGCATGCTCCCGCCCGCCTCCGCCGACCAGAAGGACGCGCATCGGTGATCGCTCCGCGGCTTCAAACGACCATGCGCGATGGCATAAGCTTCCCGAGCATGCAAGAGACCGCCCCTGACGCCGCGGCGGCGCGGCCGAATATCCCCGAGTTCACGGTGTCCGAGATCGCGGGCGCCGTGCGCCGGACCCTCGAGGACCGGTTCGGCCGCGTGCGTGTGCGCGGCGAGATCACCGAGTGCAAGCGCTACCCGTCTGGGCACATCTATCTCGCGTTGAAGGACGAGAGCGCCAAGCTCGCCGCCGTGATCTGGAAGAGCGCCGTGCCGCGGCTCGGGCTCGTTCCGGAGAACGGGATCGAGGTGGTCGCAACCGGCAGGCTCACGGCCTATGCCGATCGCTCGACCTACCAGCTTCAGATCGAGCGCCTCGACTATGCCGGAACCGGAGCGTTGCTTGCGCGCATCGAACAGCTCAAGCAGCGGCTCGCCGCCGAGGGCCTGTTCGCGCCCGAGCGCAAGCGGCCGCTGCCGCGTCTGCCTTCCGTGATCGGCGTCATCACCTCGCCGCGCGGGGCGGTGATCCGGGACATCCTGCACCGGCTTGCGGAGCGGTTTCCGCGCCATGTGCTCGTCTGGCCCGTCGCTGTCCAGGGCCAGGGGGCGGCAGAGCAGGTGGCGGAGGCGATCAGGGGCTTCAACGCACTCTCTCCGGGCGGCCCGGTGCCGCGCCCCGATGTGCTGATCGTCGCCCGAGGCGGCGGCTCGCTCGAGGACCTGATGGCCTTCAACGAGGAGGTGGTGGTGCGTGCGGCCGCCGCCTCGACGATCCCGCTGATCAGCGCGGTGGGCCACGAGACCGACACGACCCTGATCGACTTCGCCTCCGACCGGCGGGCGCCGACGCCCACCGCGGCGGCGGAGATGGCCGTGCCGGTGCGGCTTGAGCTCGTGCGCGAGGTGAAGGGGCTCGAGGCGCGTCTCGCGGGAGGGCTTGCGCGGCTTCTGAATGAACGACGCCTCAGGCTCGAACGTGCGGCGCGTGCGGTGCCCGACCTTCCGGCGCTGCTGGCCAACGCGCGTCAGCGGCTCGACGACCGCGGCGCGCGTCTTGACGCCGCCCTGCCCGCCTTCGTGCAGCGGCGACGGGTGACGCTTGCCGCCCTCGCGGCGCGTCTGCCGCATCCGCGCGAGGCTGTGGCTGCACGGCGAAGCGCGCTTGCCTTGGTCGCGCAGCGTCTGCCCGCGGCGTTCGCCGCGCTCGCGCAGCGCCGCCACCTACAGCTTGCGCACGTTCGCCTCTCCGACCAGCCGCTCCGGGCCGCTCTCGCGCAAGCCCGCACGCGTCTTGAGGCTGCCTCGGCGCGGCTCGAGGGCGCCTCCTACCAGGCCGTGCTCGGCCGCGGTTTCGCTCTCGTCACCGACAGCGCAGGTGCCGCCATCACCGCCGCCGCTTCCGTCTCGCCGGGCCAGAGGCTCGCGCTCCGCTTCGCCGACGGAACAGTTCGCGCGACCGCCGACGGGGCCGCACGCAAGCACGCGGCGGAGCCGGCGCAGGGAACGCTCCTGTGATCGGCCGCCGCGGCATCCTCGGCTGTGCCCTCTGCCTGCTCGCCGCAGGGGAGGCGCAGGCGCTCGAGTGGACCGGCCCGATCGCCCAAGGGGGGTTCGTGCGCGGCCGAACCGCTCCCGGAACGCGGCTCAGCCTCGACGGCGTGCCCGTGCGCGTCGGCCGCGCGGGCGAGTTCGCCTTCGGCTTCGGCCGCGATGCGAAGCCCGAGAGTACGCTTGCGATCACATGGCCTGACGGCAGACGGGAGACGCGCACCCTCGCGGTCGCGCGGCGCGCCTGGATCGAGCAGGCGATCAGCGGCCTGCCTCCCGCCATGGTCGCGCCGCCTCCCGAGACGCTCGAGCGGATCGCGCGCGAGCGCGAGCTCATCCGTGCTGCGCGTCGGCATGAGACGCTGGAGCCATTGTTCGCCGCGGGCTTCATCTGGCCCGCCACAGGGCGAATCTCCGGCGTGTTCGGCTCGCGCCGGATCTTGAACGGGGAGCCGCGCGCGCCGCATCTCGGGCTGGACATCGCCCGTCCCGTCGGCACGCCCGTCGTCGCCGCCGCGCCCGGCATCGTCCGTCTCGCCGAAGCCGATCTCTACTTCCAGGGCGGAACGATCATCCTCGACCATGGCCACGGCGTTTCCTCGTCCTATCTGCATCTTTCGAGGCTCGACGTGGCCGTCGGCGCCCGCGTGGCGCAAGGAGAGACGATCGGCGCGATCGGCGCCACAGGGCGGGTGACGGGGCCGCATCTTCATTTCGAGATCGGCTGGCGAGGCATCCCGGTCGATCCCGAGATGGCGCTGCCGCCCATGCCGCAGAGCTGACGAGCGAACAGGGGTAGCGAGGTGAGCCAGAGAGAGGAGTTCCACAACCTCGACCATCCGGAGGACGGGCTGTTCCGCGAGCTCGCGCCCGGGATCTCGACGCGGATCTTCGCGGGCGAGCACGCCATGCTGTCGATCGTGACGATCGCTCCCAACACGGAAGGACAGCTTCACCAGCACCCAGAGGAGCAGTGGGGCGTGCTGCTCGAGGGCTCGGCGGTGCGGATCCAGGGCGGCGAGGAGATCCCGGTGCGCAAGGGCGATTTCTGGCGCACCCCGGGCGGGGTGCCGCACACGATGCGAGCGGGACCGGAAGGGGCCAAGGTGCTCGACATCTTCAGCCCGCCGCGACCGGAATATCGCGTTCCCGGAAAGGGCTTCGGCGCTGGCTGAGGCGCCTCGTCGTCCGGCTGCGGCAGCGTGTGCGCGGGTTCTGTCGCGCCGATCGCGGGGCGAAGCCCATTTTTAACCTTGGCGCTCCAGGACGGGGGACATGACGACGCGGTCCCTTACGCCTGCGGCCTTGGGGCTGCTTGCCGCGCTGAGCCTTGGCGGACCTGTGGCGATCGCCCTTCGCCCGGTTCCCGACGCAGCACTCCTTGTCTGGTTCGGGCCGGACGGGTTTGCGCGCGCGATCGCAGCAGATGCACGCCCGATCGCCCCCGGTCCGCTCGGGTCGCTGCTCGTCAGGGGCGAAGGCGACCTCGCCGCGCGCCTGTTCGACGCCGGGGCGTTGCTGGTGCTGCGGGCCGATGCTCTGACGGGGTGTCCTGGCGCGACGGCTGCGGAAGGACGACGATGATGCCCGCGACGACCCTCGACTCGCTCACTCTGCTTCGCGCCACTGCAAGCCGATGGCTTCTCGGCCTGTTGTGGCTCGCGGTTGCGGTGTCGGTGGCTGTCGCCATCGCGGTAGGCGTTCGACCATGGCTGTCGCTCGGGCTCGCGGCGGCGGCTGCGACGATTGCAACGGTGCTCGTTTGGCACGATCCCGCCGGGCTCTCCGCCCGTGTTGCGGTGACGCTCGCAGCCGTCGCCGTGCCGGCACAGCTCGTGGCCCTGCTCGCGGGACACCCGTGGCAGATCGACCTGCACATGCCCTTCTTCGCGGTGCTCGCGATGCTCGCCGCCTATGCCGACTGGCGCCTGATCCTGCTCGGTGCCGCCGTCATCGCCGTGCATCACCTGGCGCTCAATGTCGTGCTGCCGGAGCTCGTCTTCCCAGCCGGTGCGGATCTCGCCCGCGTTGTCCTGCACGCGCTGATCGTCGTTCTGCAGACGGGAGTGCTCGTGTGGCTGACCGCTCGTGTCGCCCGTCTCATTCCTGCTGCCGAACGGGCGGCGCGGGACGCCGAGGAGAAGGCGGCGATCGTCGCGAGGCTGACCGCCGAGCGCGAGGCCGAGGCAGAGCGTGCGGCGGCGGCTCAGCGTGAACAGGCGCTTGGCGTTGCCGACAGGTTCCAGAGCGAGAGGGGCGGTGTCGTCGGCGAGCTCGAAGCGGCGGCGGCACGGATGGATGCGTCTGCCGAGGCGCTCGCCGCGGCATCGACGCGGGCCGGGGCGGAGGCGGACCGCGCCGCATCGGCGGCGACGCGCTCTGCCGACGCGGTGCGATCTGCCGCTGCCGCCGTCGAGCAGGTCAGCGGATCGATCGGTGAGATCACCCGCCAAATCGGCGAGGCAGCAGGCATCTCCTCCGAGGCAGCATGCAGCGCGGGCATGGTCGAATGGACGGTTGCGAATCTCTCCGAGGCGGCGAAACGAATCGGTTCCGTTGCCGACATGATCGGCGGTGTTGCGGGGCAGACCAACCTGCTCGCGCTGAATGCGACGATCGAAGCGGCCCGCGCCGGCGAGGCGGGCAAGGGGTTCGCGGTGGTGGCGAACGAGGTGAAGGGCCTCGCCGCCGAGACCGCACGGGCGACAGAGCAGATCACCCGTGAGATCGCCGCCATGCAGGCCGCGACCGAGGACACCGGCAGGGCCGTGGCCGAGATCATCGGCGTCGTCAGGCGAACCGACGGCATCGCCTCGGCGATCGCCGCAGCGATGGAACAGCAGGCCGCCGCGATCGGCGAGATCGGACGGGCGATCGAGGCGGCCGCGGACGGAACGGCGGAGAGCAGCGCAGCGATCGCACCTGTCTCCGGGGTAGCTGCGGAGAACGATCGACTTGCCGACCGTACGCGCGAGAGTGCGCGGGTTCTGTCGGAAACGACGGCGATGCTGTCGAACCGGCTCGGCTCCTTCCTTGCGACGTTGCGCGCAGCCTGAGGGAATGAGCGCCCGTCCGAGCTACGGGGCCGCTCAGCGATAGAGCGCCTTGTCGAAGCGCCGGTGCAGCCAGAGCCATTCGCCCGGGCGGTCGCGGATCCAGCGCTCCAGCGTGTCGTTCACGGCTTGGGTGAGGGCGGCGATGTCGGCCTCCCGGTCGCCGCTCTCCGGCAGCGTCAGGGGTGGTTCGGCCTCGAACCGGTAGCGCGCGGGCCCGATGCGCAGGCTTCGCCCGGGCACAACCGGGCAGCGGAAGCGGAGCGCGAGCTGGGCGAGAGCCGGTGCGGTCATCGCCCGGACGCCGAACAGGCGCGCGGCGATGCCGTCATTCATCTTCTGGTCGACGAGCATGCCGAGGAAACCGCCGCGGCGGAGATGCGCGAGCATCGCCCGCGCGCCGTGCGCGCCCTTCGGGAAGAGCGGCGCGGCGAGCGGGGCGAGCGCCGCCTCGCGGCAGCGCAGGATCATCGCGTCGACGAAGGGGTTGCTCGGCGCGCGGTAGACCGAGGACATTGCGATTCCAAAATGGCCGACCACGGGCGGGAGGAGTTCCCAGTTGCCGAGATGGCCGGAGATGAAGATCGCGGGCCCGCCCCGGGCGGCGACCTCGCGCAGCACCGCCTCCCCCGCGATCTCCCACCCTGGCCCCGAGGCGGACCGTTTCAGGTTCCCAAGATGCGGATACTCCGCCGTCACACGCCCGAGATTCTCCCAGGCGTCGCGGATCGTGGCGCGGCGCCAGCCGGCGTCACGGTCGGGGAAGGCGATCGCGAGATTGCGCTCCGCCACTCGGCTGACGGGAAGGAGCGGGCCGACCAGTCGCGCCACCTGGCCGCCGAGATTGGAGGCCCGCACCGGGCCCAGAGCCCGGGACAGGGCGAACACCGCGCGCACCGCCCACGCCTCCGCCCGCCAGCGGAGGCGTGTGCCGAGCCCTGGAGAACTCATGCCGTGCAGGCGGCAGGGTCGGGCGGCGCGATCTCCCTTGGCGCGGGCTTCGGGGGGAAGAGCGGCGCGAGCAGCGCCTCCAGGGCCTCGAGGTCGTCCCAGGCGAGGCCGACCCGGGAGACCGCGATCCGGTCATGGAAACGTGCGGGAATGCGCACGATGTCCTTGCGCGTGGTCACGGGCAGGGCGGCAAGCGCCTCCGCCTCGGCGAGAACCGCCTCGATGTCGGCATCATCATAGGGGTAGTGGTCGGCGAAGGTGCGGCGCCCGACGATGATGGCACCGGCCTCCGACAGCGTGTCGAAGAACTTGCTCGGGTTGGCGATTCCGGCGAAGGCGAACACCGGCCGGCGCGCGAGCGCTGCGGTGTCCGGACCCGGAACCAGCCGCGCGCGCAGCACCGGCAGATGCGCGGGAAGCAGGGAGCGCGCGCCCGTCTCGTCCTCACCGATCAGCACCGCCGCATGGGCGCGCGCCGCCGCCGCCGCGACCGGCTCGCGCAGCGGCCCGGCCGGGATCACCCGCCCGTTGCCGAAGCCGAAGCTGCCGTCGATGACGAGCAGCGACAGCGACTTCTCGAGCGTGGGGTTCTGCAGCCCGTCATCCATCACAATCGCGTCCGCCCCGGCCGCGACGGCACAGCGCGCACTTGCCGCGCGATCGGCGCCCACCCAAGTCGGCGCGTGTTTCGCGAGCAGAAGCGCCTCGTCGCCGACCGCGCGGCTGTCGTGACGGTCTGGCTCGACCCGGAGCGGGCCTTTCGCGGTGCCGCCATAGCCGCGGATCAGGGCATGGGGGGTGAGGCCGCGTGCCGAGAGGCGGCAGATGAGGTCGAGCGCGACGGTCGTCTTTCCCGCTCCGCCGGCGGTAACGTTGCCGCAGCAGATCACGGGAACGGGTGCCCTCCAGCCTGGGCGCGCCACGCGCCGCGCCGTGGCGCGGGCGTAGATCGCGGAGACGGGCGAGAGGAGAAGCGGCGCGAGACCCCTCCGGCCCGGAAGCCAGAATGCAGGTGCGCGAAGCATCGGTTCTGCTACTCCGCCGTGCAGCCTTGCTCGGGCAGAAGGGGTAGCAGCGCAGCGAGGGTCAGGTCCAGCGCCTCGGTGCCGCGGGCGGCGGCGGCGCGGGCGGCGGCTCCCGCTTGTGCCGCCCAGGAAGGCTCCGCAACCAGCCGTTGTAGCCAGGCGGCGAGGCCGGAGACATCCGCAACCCGTGTCGCCGCGCCGGCGTCGATGAGATCCTTCGCCACCTCGGCGAAATTGGCGGTGTGCGGCCCGAACGCCACCGGCAGGCCGAGGCGAGCGGGCTCAAGCGGGTTCTGGCCTCCGTGCGGCACGAGCGAGCCGCCCACAAAGGCGCCGCGCGCGAGCCTGTACCAGAGGCCGAGCTCGCCCAAGCTGTCGGCGATCCAGACAGGACCGGCAGGGTCCTCGCGTCGGCTGCGCCTCCCCGCCGCGAAGCCGAACGCTGCGGCAAGGGCGGCCACCGCCTCGCCCCGCTCGGGGTGGCGCGGAACGAGAATAAGCAGAAGGTTCGGCGCAGCGGCGAGGGCGGCGGCGTGGGTGGCCAGCACCTGCTCCTCCTCGCCTGCGTGGGTGCTTGCTGCGACCCAGACCGGACGGTCGCCGATGATGGCGGAAAGCCGCTCGAGCTCCGCCGGGTCGGCCGGCAGAGGAGGTGAGGCGAGCTTCAGGTTGCCGGGCGAGGAGACCGTCCTGCCCGACAGCGCGGAGAGCCTGGCGGCATCGGCGCGGCTCTGGGCGAGGATCACGGCGAAGCTCGAGAGCGCCTCGGCTGCCAGCCCTCGCACCCAGGCCCAGCGTGCGGTGGAGCGTGACGACAGTCGGGCGTTGACCAGCGCCGCAGGCACACGACGCGCCCGTAGCGCGGCGAGCATCACGGGCCAGATCTCGCTCTCGACGAACACCGCCGCATCGGGGCGCCAGTGGTCGAGGAAGCGGTCGCACCAGGCGCGGACGTCGAGCGGCACGAACTGGTGGATCAGCCAGGGCGAGACCGGCAGCTCACCGGAGTCCTCGGGCCGTGCCCCCTCGCCGCCGAGGCGGCGGGCGAGCAGACGGGCGGAGGTGACGGTGCCGGTGGTGACCAGAACGGATAGCCTCGGCCGCTTCTCCTTCAGCGCCTCGAGGAGAGGAAGCGCGGAGAGGCTCTCTCCGACCGATGCCGCGTGCAGCCACAGGAGCGTCCCCGCCGGGCGCGGAAGCGCGGCGATGCCGCGACGCTCGGCAAGTCGCGCGGGGAACTCCTTGCCGCGGCGTGCCCTGCGCCTGAGCCAGAGCGGCAGAAGAGGGGCGGCCACGGTTGTGCCCGCCTGCCAGAGGCTGAGCGCCACCGTCACGGCGCCACCGCAAGCCCGGCGCGCCGCGCCGCCTCGTCGGCCGCCTCGGACATGCCGCTCGCGATCCGCCCGAGCATCGCCTCCTCTGTCTCCGCCTGCTCGGGCAGGACCGGCTCACCATAGACGATCGCGCCGCGGCCAAGGGGGAGGGGCAGGATCATCCTGTCCCACGAGCCGAGCCGGCGGGCGCGCGACACCGCCACGCCGAGCGGGATGACCGCCGCGCCGGTCAGCCGTGCCAGCCGCGCGACCCCAGGCTGGGCGACGCGCCGCGGCCCGCGCGGGCCATCGGGCGTGATCGCCACCGCTCGCCGTTCCGCCAGCACGCGCTGCGCCTCGCGGAACACCGCCGCCCCGCCGCGGCGTGACGAGCCGTACGCGACGTCGAGTCCAAGCCGCGCCACCACATCCCCGATCAGCCGCCCGTCGCGATGCCGCGAGACGAGAACGGTGATGCCCGTGTCGCTTTGCGACCCCGACCAGTCCCACGCGATCGCCGGGGCCAGGGCGAGCTGCTCGTGCCAGAAGGCGCCGATCAGCGGCCTGCCCCGCAGCGCCTCGACCCGCTCGCGGCCCGTGACCGACCAACGTGTCGTCGCGGCGACGATGTGCAGGTGGCGCGCGAGCAGGGCGGCGGCGAGGGCGAGGGTGCGCGGGTGGCGGAGCAGGTGCTTCAGCATGCGGCGAGGGCGCATCGCGCCGTGGCGGCGCGGCAGCGACGAGGGCGCGTCGGCGGCGCGGGTAGCACGGGAGGGTTCGGCCGCCAACCCGACGAGGCTTCTCGCTCCGAAACGCCGCGACCGGGCGGATGCCCGGCACTCCGTGCCGAGCCTCGACCACGAGGCGGTGACACGGCCGAGCGCGACCGGCACGGCCCTGGGGAGGCGCCGTCCCGCGGCATCCGCGGCGACGCAACACACTGTCGCGAGCCCAGCGTCCATGCCGGTTGCGCCAGCCCGCCCGCAGGCCATTGTTCGCGCAATCCTGTCTTCTGCCGGGCAGGAGAGACGTCATGGTGTTGCACCGTCCCGCCGCCGCTGCGGCCGGGCTTGTCCTTGTCGCGTCCCTCGCCTCGGCCCCCGCGGCCGCGCAGGGGCTCCTCCAGCGCGGCGAGACGATCGGCATTCCGACACCGCCCTCCTGGACGCTGACCCTCGGGGCTTTGGGGGGCATACGCCCGGACGACGAGGGCTCGGATGACCTCGCCGGGTTCGGCGCGCCGCTCATCGACCTCCGCTTCCGCGACCTCTTCTTCCTGTCCTCGCGTGACGGCCTCGGCGTCTCGGTGCTGCGCGGCGGCGGCTTCGCCGCAGGCCCTCTCCTACGCTAACGCTTCGGCCGCGACCAGGATGACAATGATGCGCTGAAGGGCCTCGGCGATGTCGGCGGCACGCTTGAGGGCGGCGCCTTCCTCCGCTGGCAGGGCGGCGGCTTCGTGGTGAACGTCACCGCCGTGCAGGGGCTCAACGGAGTCGGCCATCGCGGGTTCGCCGCTCATGCCTCGGTCGGCTATGGCGGGCGCCTCGGGGAGCGCTGGAGCTACTCGATCGGGCCGAACATCACCTGGGGCGACAGCCAGTTCCTGCAGGCCTATTTCGGTGTCACACCGGAGCAGGCGGCACGCTCGGGCTATCGCCTCTACAGCCCGGGATTGGGGGTGAAGGATGTCCGGCTTGCCGGCATGCTGACCTGGCGCTTCGCCGACCGTGCCGCGGCGATCGCTCTCGTCGAGGTGAGCCAGCTTCTCGACCGCGCCGCCGACAGCCCGATCGTCGATCAGCGCGGGTCGGCGACGCAGGCCTTCTTCGGGCTCGGGCTGAGCTACCGGTTCAGCTGGTAGGGCGCGGCTCGGCAGAGCGATCGATCGGCGCGAGGCGCTCGAGCAGGATCTCGGCCGTGCGCCGCCAGGAGAAGCCTTCGGCGAAATGGCGGCACGCCGCGCGGTCGAGGCCAAGGGCGGCGAGTGCCGCGGCGCGCAGGTCGGCATCCAGCACACCCACCGGCGCGCCGTCGATCACGTCCTTCGGGCCTGTGACCGGGAAGGCCGCGACCGGCGTGCCGCAGGCGAGCGCCTCGACGATGACGAGGCCGAAGGTGTCAGTCAGCGAGGGGAAGACGAACACATCCGCCTCCGCGTAGGCAGCGGCGAGCTCTTCGCCGAACTTCGCGCCGAGGAAATGCGCTTTCGGAAAACGCTGCTCGAGCGCCTGGCGCAGCGGCCCGTCCCCCACCACGACCTTCGAGCCGGGCAGGTCGAGGCCGAGGAAGGCCTCGATGTTCTTCTCCACCGCCACGCGCCCGACATAAAGGAATACCGGGCGGGGCAGGTTGAGCTGTCCCCGCTCGCGCGGTCGGAACAGCCCGAGATCGACCCCACGCGTCCAGGCGGCGACATTGGCGAAGCCGCGCGAGACGAGCTCCTCGCGCAGCGAGGCGGTGGCGGTGAGCACGGCGGAGGAGGGGCGGTGGAAGCGGCGCATCAGCGCCCAGGTCATGCGCTCGGGCACGCCGAGCCGCGCCTTGAGGTATTCTGGGAAGCGGGTGTGGAAGGCGGTGGTGAAGGGCCAGCCGCGGCGGAGGCAGATCCGCCGCGCCGCAAGCCCGAGCGGTCCTTCGGTCGCGATGTGGATCGCATCGGGAGCGAAGGCGTCGATGATCCGCCGAAGCCGTCGGCCGGGAAGCACCGCGAGCCGAACGTCCGGTTCCGACGGAGCGGGGATGGTCAGGAACCGGTCCGGGCCAACGACCTCGACCGCGTGTCCCATCGCGGCGAGCTCGTCGCGCACGGTGGCGAGGGTGCGCACCACGCCATTGACCTGCGGCGTCCATGCATCCGAGACGATCAGGATCCGCACCGGGCCTGGCGGGGAGAAGAAGGGAAGGCCGTCCTCGTCGGCCGCGGCGGCGGTCACGCCGGCACCGGGACGGCGGCGCGCTGAGGCGCCAAGCGCCAGTGCGAGAGCCGGTTCTGCGCCGCCCAGTCGATCAGCTCGAGCCTGCCGTCGTGGTGTTCGACCAGAGCGGTGCAGCTCTCCACCCAGTCCCCGTCATTGAGGTAGAGGATGCCGTCGACCTCGCGCATCTCCGCGTGGTGGATGTGGCCGCAGACGACGCCGTCGAAGCCGCGCCGGCGCGCCTCCTGGGCGAGCGCGCGCTCGAACCGGTCGATCGCCTTCACCGCCCCCTTCACTTGGCGCTTCGCCCAGGCCGAAAGCGACCAGTAGGGGTAGCCGAGACGGCGGCGGACAGCGTTGAACCAGCGGTTCAGCACGAGGGCCACGGTATAGGCCCAGTCGCCGAGCACGGCGAGGAAGCGGGCGTAGCGGACGACGCTGTCGAACTCATCGCCGTGCATGATCAGAAGCCTCCGCCCGTCCGCCGTCACGTGCTCTGCCTCTTCGCGCAGCTTCACGCCGGCGAAGTCGAGCGGCATCCAGGCGCGGAACAGCTCGTCGTGGTTCCCTGGGATGTAGATCACCTCGGTTCCGTTCTTCGCCTTGGCGAGGATCAGCCGCACCACCTCGTCATGAATCCCGTCCCAGTACCAGGAGCGCTTCAGACGCCAGCCATCGACGATGTCGCCCACGAGGAACAGGGTGCGGCACTCGGTGCGGCGAAGGAAATCGGCGAGGAAATCCGACCGGCAGCCGCGCGTGCCGAGATGAAGGTCGGAGATGAAGACGGTGCGGTAGCGGGTCGTGGGCGACTGGACGGTCATGCGGCGAGACGCCTCGGACTGTCTTCGGTGCCTCCCTCTACCCACCGAAAACCGAGGTTTGCCATGAACATTTCATGAAACGGTTCAACAAAACGACGTAATCAAGCCGTCCCGCTCGTGTCATCGCTCCGCAACGATCTGTGGATATCTTGACCTCTTCGCGCGGCGGCCCGGCGTTGGCCCCGCTGTCTGCGTGTTTCTGATCGTCAACCCGGCCGCCGGCTCGCGCCGCCGCCGGCGCCTCGAGCGCGTGGTCGCAGCGCTCTCGGACGCGGGGATCCGCGTCACGCTCGCCGAGACCGTCGCTCCGGGCGATGCCGAGCGTCTCGCGCGCGAGGCGGCCACGCGCGGCGCGCGCGTCGTGGTCACAGCCGGCGGCGACGGCACGATCGCCGAGGTGGCGAACGGCATCGCGGGCTCCAACACCCTTCTCGGGGTGATCCCGACCGGCACCGCGAACGTGTTCGCGCACGAGCTCGGGCTTCCGTTCGCTCCGGCGGCGATCGCAGCGTCGCTTGCGGCGGCGCGGACACGCACGGTTCTGCCCGGCCTCGCGCGCTTCGCCGACGGGCGGGAGCGGCTGTTCCTCCAGATGCTCGGGGTGGGGTTCGACGCAGCCGTGGTGGCCGCTCTCGACACCGCCCTCAAACGCCGGATCGGCAAGGGCGCCTACGTGGTTGAGACGCTGCGCCAGCTCGCCGCCTGGAGGTTTCCGCGGCTGGCGCTCGCGCTCGACGGCGCGCCGGCCGAGGCGGCCCAGGTGATCGCGACCAAGGGGCGCTTCTACGGCGGGCGCTTCGTGATCGCCCCCGGTGCCTCGCCCGACCGCCCGGGCCTCGTCGCCTGCCTGTTCGAACAGGGCGGCCTCTGGGCCGCGCTCCTCGCCGGGCTCGCCCTTCCGCTCGGGCTCGTGCCGCGTCTTCCAGGCTTCGCCGCGCGCCCCGTCGGGCGCCTCGACGTGCTTGGGCCGCCCGGGCTCCCGGTCCAGGCGGATGGCGATCTGATCGGCCGTACGCCGGTGACGGTCGGCGCGATGGCTGCGTCACTGGAGGTGATCGTCCCCGCGTGACGTTCCCTGGCCGACCCCTTGCGGCACGGCAATGATCAGCTGAGGATGATCGCTTCCGGGACGTGGCGTTGGGAGGTGGAGATGCGAAGGGTGTGGCGTGTGGCGGGTCTCTCTGTCGCGATCCTGCTCGCGGGAACGGCCGCACCGGAGGCAAAACAGTTCCGCTTCGCCACCACCTCCGACGCCGTCACGCTCGACCCGCACGCCAACAACGCCTTCACCACCTATCTGATCACCGGCCAGATCTACGAGAGCCTGATCCACCGCAACGACGCGCTCAAGCTCGAGCCCGCGCTCGCACTCCGCTGGGAGCAGGTCGAGCCGAGGCGCTGGCGCTTCTGGCTCCGCGAGGGTGTTACGTTCCACAACGGCAATGCCTTCGATGCCGACGACGTCGTCTTCACCATCGCCCGCACCCTCGCCCCCACCTCGAACTTCACGATCTATGTCGACACGGTGAGCCATGCCGAGAGGGTCTCGTCCCACGTGGTCGACATCGTCACCCGCGTGCCAGATGCGGTGACCCCAGACAAGCTCACCCGCATCCTCCTCCTGGACAGGGAGTGGACGGAGGCGAACCGTTCCGCCCAGCCGCAGAACCTGCGCAACCGCGAGGAGAGCTTCGCGGCGCGCAACGCCAACGGCACCGGCCCCTTCGTGTTGCGCTCGCGCGAGCCCGAACAGCGCACCGTTCTCGTGCGCAACCCGCGCTGGTGGGGCGGCCCTCCAGGGCCGAACGACGTGACGGAGTGGCAGCATGTGGTGATCGCCTCCGATGCGACCCGGATCGCCGCTCTCCTCTCGGGCGAGGTCGATTTCGTGCACACCGTCCCGGCCCAGGACGTCGCTCGGCTGCAGCGCGACCCCCGTCTGAAGGTCCTGATCGGACAGGAGAACCGGACGATGTGGCTGGCGATGGACCAGGCGCGCGACGAGCTCCTCTATTCCAATGTCAAAGGCCGAAACCCGTTCAAGGACGTGCGCGTGCGCGAGGCGATCGCGATCGCGATCGATGTCGAGGCGATCCGGTCGCGCGTGCTTCGCGGCCACGCCGTGCCGACGGCGAGCATGTGGACACAGTTCGTCACCGGCTATGACGAAGCCTTCGCACGACGCCCGCCGGTGGACCGCGACCGGGCGCGGCGGCTGCTCGCCGAGGCCGGCTATCCACAGGGCTTCGAGGTGACGCTCGACTGCCCCGTCGGCGCCTATGACGAGGTCTGCCAGGCGATCGCGGGGATGCTCGCCCAGGTCGGCATCCAAATCCGGCTCAAGACCGTGCCGAGCGCGGTGTTCTTCCGCAAGCTGCAGCAGGAGGACACGAGCTTCTACGGCCTCACCTGGGGCGTTCCGACCTTCGATGCGCTCTACACGTTTCGCGGCATCATGATGACGCGCGCTCTCGCCGGCGGCGGCTCATGGAACTGGGGCGGGTACTCGAACCCGCGCGTCGATGCCCTGATCCGGGAGGTCGAGGCGGAGACCGCGCCGGCGCGCCGCATCGCGCTCATCCACGAGGCGCAGCGGATGCACAACGCGGAGTACGGGCACATCCCGCTCTACCACCTGATGATCCCGTTCGCGATGAAGGCGAACGTGATGGTGACGCACCGCGCCGACAATCTCGTCTTCGGCAGGACAGTGAAGGTCGAGTAGGGACCGGGCGGTGGGAGCGGGCGCTCAGGGGCGTATCTGGCCCGTTCCGTACACGTGATAGCGGAAGGTGGTGAGCTGCTGCGGCCCGACCGGCCCGCGCGCATGGATCCGGCCCGTTGCGATGCCGATCTCCGCGCCGAAGCCGAACTCGCCGCCATCGGCGAACTGGGTCGAGGCGTTCACGATTCCGATCGCGCTGTCGATCCCGGCGAGGAACGCCTCCGCCGCCGCTGCGTCCTCGGTAATGATCGCATCCGTGTGCTCTGAGCCGTGGCGCAGGATGTGCGCGATCGCCCCCTCGACGCCATCGACGACCGCGACCGAGAGCACGGCGTCGAGCCACTCGGTGTCGAAATCCTCGGCGTTCGCCGCCGGAAGCTCCGGGCAGATCGCGCGCGCCGCCGCATCGGCGCGGAAGCTGCAGCCGCGCGCGGCGAGGTCGGCGATGATCGGCGGCAGATGCGTCTCCGCCACTGCCCGGTCGACAAGAAGCGTCTCGGTCGCGCCGCACACGCCGGTGCGCCGGAGCTTGGCGTTGACCACGATCGCCCGCGCCTTCGCCAGGTCCGCCGCGCGGTGCACGAAGGTGTGGCAGCGCCCCTCGGCGTGCGCGAGCACGGGAACGCGCGCCTCGGCCTGGACGCGCTCGACAAGCCCCTTGCCGCCACGGGGGATGATCACGTCGACGAGGCCGCCGCCCGCGAGCATCGCCGCGACATAGGCGCGGTCGGCCGTGGGCGCGACCTGAACCGACGCCTCGGGTAGCCCGGCTTCCGCAAATCCCTCCGTGATCGCCGCGTGGATCGCGGTCACACTCGCCAGGCTCTCCGACCCGCCGCGCAGGATCAGCGCGTTGCCGCTCTTGACGGCGATCGCTGCCGCATCGGCCGCGACGTTCGGGCGGCTTTCGAAGATCATGCCGATGACGCCGAGCGGTGTGGCGACACGGCGGATCCGGAGCCCGTTCGGGCGTGTCCACTCGGCGAGCACCGCGCCCACAGGGTCGGGCAGGGCGGCGACCTCCTCGACCCCGCGCGCCATCGCCTCAAGGCGCGCGGGCGTCAGCGTCAGACGGTCGACGAAACTCGCCGGCCGGTCGGTCACGGCGGCGAGGTCGCGCGCATTGGCCTCGAGGATTGCGCCCTCCTGGCGGCGGATCGCCGCGGCGGCGGCGCGCAAGCCCGCCTCCTTCACCGCCGGGGAGAGGCGTGCGAGCGTGTGCGCAGCCGAGCGCGCCGCCTTCGCCTGGGCGGCGAAGGCGGCGGCAGCGTCGGCGTGGGGTGTGATCACGTTCATCGGCGGGGGATGAAGACGCGCGGCCGCCTCGCTGTCAAACGCCGCGCCTCAGCCGCGATGCTTCACCGTGATCTCGGCGATGCGTCGGCCGAAGGCCTTCGCCGTCTCGTGGTCGGAGGCGGGAGGGGTGACATCCGCCCCCTCGTCCGCGTTCGCCTGGGTGCCGAGGCCGAGGAAATGGCCGGTCCGGTTGAGATCCGCAGGGCTGCCCTTGCTCGAGTTGAAGCCGGGCATCATGCCGAGCGGGATCCACAGCATCCCGTGCTGGGCCGCGAGCGTGACCATCTGGATCAGCGTCACCTGCTTGTCGCCGGCCCAGGAGCCGCTGTTGGTGAAGCCTGCGGCGAACTTGTCCTTCCACCCGCCGCGCATCCACACCTTCGAGGTGGCGTCGGCGAAGGTTTTGAAGGGGCCGGAGGCACTGCCCATGTAGGTTGGCGCGCCGAACACGATCGCATCCGCCGTATCGAGCGTCGCCCACTCGGCGTCCGTGATTGTGCCGTCATTCTGGATGCGGATGAGCGACACGGTGGCTCCGGGCACGGCGGCGGCGCCGGCGCGCACGCTCTCGGCGACGGCGGCGGTATGGCCATAGCCGCTGTGGAAGACGATGGCGATCGAAGCCATGGAAGCACTCCTCAGCGATGAAAGGGGACTGCGCTCGGGCCGCGCTCTGTGCCACGATCACGAGGTCAGGCAAAGGGGCGGAGGGCGATCATCGCCATTCGCCAGGCCGATCACGCGAGGGGTTGATCATGCCCAAGGACGCCCTAGGGCTTGCCGTGACCATGGCCTCGGACGAGGCGGCGGCGGCCTTCGACCATGCCGTGTCAGGCCTTCTCCGCTACCGGGCCGATGCGCCGGCGCGGGTCAAGGCGCTCACAGCGGCCGATCCCGAGGCGCCGCTCGCGCAGGTGCTGAAGGGCGCCCTCGGCTTGCTCGCCTTCAACGCCGCTCAGCTTCCGGCCGCCCGGGCGGCGGCCGAGGCGGCCTCGCGCCTCGCTGCCCGAGCCACCCTGCGCGAGCGTGCCCACGCCGCGGCGCTCTCCGCCTGGGCCGAGGGGGAGCTCGACCGGGCGCTTGCCACATGGCGGGAGATCCTCGCCGCGCACCCGCAGGACGTTCTCGCCTTCCGGCTGCACCACTTCGTCGCCTTCTGGCTCGGTCGGCCCGCCGAGATGCGGGCCGCGGCCGAGGCCGTCCGGCCTGCCTGGGGACCCGATATGCCTGCCTTCCCGGCGATGCTTGGCTGCTTCGCCTTCGCTGCCGAGGAGTGCGGCGACCACGACGCCGCCGAGCGCGACGGCCGCGCCGCCGTCGCGGCGGACCCCGCCGATCCCTGGGCGGCGCATGCGGTCGCCCATGTGCTCGAGATGACAGGGCGCGAGGAGGAGGGGATTGCCTGGACGGAGGCGCTCGAGCCGAACTGGGAGGGGGCGAACCAGATCCAGCATCACCTCTGGTGGCACCGCGCGCTGTTCCACCTGCAGCTGGGCGCGACGGAGACGGTGCTCTGCCTTTATGACAGGCGCTTCCGCAACCTCGCCTCGCCGCTCACAGCGTCTCACCCCGATCTTTACATCGACGTCCAGAACGCCGCCTCGATCCTGTGGCGTTTGCGGCGCCTTGGCGTTCCCGCTGGCGATCGCTGGGAGGAACTCGCCGACAAGGCGGAGGCGCGGGCGGGAGACATCCTCTCCGCCTTCACCCTGCCGCACTGGATGATGGCTCTCGTCGGGGCGGAACGCTGGGACGCTGCGGCGCGATGGCTCGCCGCAGCGCGCGCCGCGGCGGCCGGCGAGGACCAGAACGCGATCACTGTCCGCGAGGTCGCCCTTCCGGTCGCGGAGGCGATCCTCGCCGCCGGGCGGGGAGATCCCGCCCGGGCTCTGGCGCTTCTCCGCCCCGTCGCCGGGCGCATGGCGGAGCTCGGCGGCAGCCATGCGCAGCAGGATGTGCTCTGGCAGGTGTATCTCGATGCTGCGGTCGCGGCCGGTGACCGGGCGGCGGCGCGGGAGGCGCTCGCCTGGTCAGAGGCCCGGTTCAGCACGCCGCCCGCGAAGCGTGCCGCCTGGGCCAGGGAAGCCGCGTGGGCCGGCTCTGCCTGAGGCGGCTCGGCCCGCCGCCGAATGCGAACGCTCAGCCAGGCGGCAGGCGGCCAAGCGCGAGCTCGGCGGCGACGAGGTCAAGTGCTGCGAAGCCGACCGACTTGAACACGGTGATCGCATCGGGCTGACGCTCCGGGACCGGGCCGCGGGCGAGGGCGGCGAGGTCGCCGCGCACCGCCTCCGCCGCGATAATCCCGGCGGCGATCGCCTGCACCACCTCTCCTCCCTTGGCGAGGACCGCCTCGCAGTCATCGGCCCAGAGCTCGGCGCGTGCGAGCAGGGCAGGCTCGGCCTCCGCCATCGCCGGGGTGAAGGCGCCGATGAGGCCGAGATGGGCGCCGGGCCGCACCCACGCGCTCTCGATCAGGGGCTCTGTCGCGGTCGTCGCGGTGACGATGATGTCGGCGGCGCCCACCTCCTCGGCGAGCGCTCCCGCCGGCGCAGCAGGAATGCCTTCCGAGGCGAGCTGCTCGGCCGCGCGCGACGCTTTCGCCGCGACCCGTCCCCACACCCTCACCTCGGCGAGGCCCGGAATGACGGCGAAATGGGCGCGCGCGAGCGGCAGGCTGAGCGCGCCTGTGCCGATGACGAGAAGGCGGCGCGAGCCGGGGCGCGCGAGCCAACGCGCCGCGAGCGCCGCTGCCGCCGCGGTGCGACGCGCCGTCAGCTCCGTGCCGTCGAGCACCGCGATCATCTCCCCCGTCCGCTGCTCGAAGGCGGTGTAGCTCGCCGCCACCGCCGGCAGCCCACGCGCGGCATTGCCCGGATAGGCGGTGACGAGCTTCACCCCCATCAGCCCGCCTACCCTCCAGGCGGGCATGAGCAGGAGCGCGTCCCCGTCTCCCGTCGGGTCGAGATGCATCCGTGGCGGGCTCACGACCGGGCGCGCGAGGCCGCGGGCGAGCGCCTCGACGAGCGCGCGATAGGGGGTGAGGGCGGCAAGCGAGGCGGAATCGATCACACGCATCCACCGATGATGGACGGGGGTTCCTCTCCCCTCAAGCCGCGCTACCCTCGCCGGCATGACCGAACGCTTCGATGTGGTGATCGTCGGCGGTGCCGCGGTCGGCGCCTCCGTCGCCTGGTACCTCGCGCGCGACCCGCTGTTCCGCGGCTCGGTGCTCGTGCTCGAGAAGGACCCGTCCTACGCACGCGCCGCGACCGCCCTCTCCGCGAGCTCGATCCGGAGGCAGTTCTCCTGCCCGATCAATGTCCGCCTCTCGGGCTACGGAATCGCGCTCCTGCGCGAGGCGCCCGCCGTGCTCGGCGTGGACGCAGGGCTGCACGAGGGCGGCTACCTGTTCCTCGCGACCGAGGCGGGGCGGGAGGCGCTTCGCCGGAACCATGCGGTGCAGATCGCCGAAGGGGCCGACATCGCCTGGCTCGAGCCTGCGGCGCTCGCCGAAACATTCCCATGGCTCAACATCGACGGCCTCTCCGCCGGCACATGGGGCCGGACGGGCGAAGGCTGGTTCGACGGCTTCGGCGTGATGCAGGCGATGCGACGGGCGAGCCGCGCGGCCGGCGTGACGTGGCGCACGGCGGAGGTGACGCGGATCCTGGTCTCGGACGCACGCGCGCGCGGGGTGGCGCTCGCCGACGGCTCGGAGATCGACGCCGGAACGGTGGTCGTCACGGCCGGCACCGGGGCAGCCCCTCTGCTCGAGACGGCGGGGCTCGCTCTTCCCGTGCGGCCGCGCAAGCGGACGGTGTTCCACGTTCTCTGCCCCGACGCGCTGCCGCGCTTCCCGCTTCTGATCGACCCCATAGGCGTCTGGGTTCGGCCGGAGGGAAAGGGCTTCATCTGCGGCGTCTCGCCGCCCGAGGAGCGCGACCCGGATGCGGCGCCGGACGATTTCGAGCCGAACATGGGCGAGTTCGAGGAGACGGTCTGGCCCACACTCGCCGCGCGCGTGCCTGCCTTCGAGCGGCTGAGGCTCGAGCGCGCCTGGGCCGGCCACTACGACATGAACCTCTTCGACCAGAACGCCTTCGCCGGCGCCGCGCCCGACGTGCCGAACCTTCTCTTTGCCTGCGGCTTCTCCGGCCACGGTCTGCAGCAGGCGCCGGCGATCGGGCGGGGGCTTGCCGAGCTTGCCGCGCACGGGCGCTATCTCACGCTCGACCTCTCTCCGCTCTCGCCCGCGCGTCTGGCCGAGAACCGCCCGTTGATCGAGCGGAACGTCGTCTAGCGCGCGTCAGCCGCGCAACGGAATCACCCGCTCCAGCCGGCAGATCACCGCCTCGCCCGGGGCGAAGGCCTCCGCTGAAGCGGGCGTGACGACGAAGATCGTTCCGGCCTCGGTCTCCACCTCGTATTCGCGCGTCTGGCCGAGAAACGCCGCACGGCTAACGCGACCCTTGAGCCCCTCCCCCTCGCGCCGAAGCGAGACCGCCTCGGGCCGCACCGCGATCTGTGCGGGGCCGGGCGGGTGGTCGCGCATCGCCGCCTCGAGCGTGGTGCCCCCGAGGACGATCCGGCCGGGCCCCAGCACCTCGCCCGCGATCACGTTCGCCTCTCCCATGAAATCGGCAACGAAGGCGTCGGCCGGGTCGTCGTAGAGCTCGGTCGGCGTGCCCATCTGCGCGATCCGCCCCGACCGCATCACGCAGACGAGATCGGACACGGCGAGGGCCTCCTGCTGGTCGTGCGTGACGTAGATCACGGAGAGGCCGAGCCGCTTCTGCAGGTCGCGGATGTCCTCGCGCACGCGCCGCCGCAGACGCGCATCGAGGTTCGACAGCGGCTCGTCGAACAAGAGCACCTCCGGCCTGAGCACGAGCGCGCGTGCCACCGCCACGCGCTGCTGCTGGCCGCCCGAGAGCTCCGCCGGAAGGCGCTGCCCGAGCCCTTCGAGGCCGAGCGAGGCAAGCATCGCGCCCGCCTCCGCCTCCGCCTCCGTCCTGCGCGCGCCCCCCACCACGAGGCCGTAGGCGACGTTCTCGACCACGGTCATGTGCGGGAACAGGGCGTAGGACTGGAACACCATCGCGATCCGGCGCTCGGCCGCGGCAAGCCGTGTGACGTCCCGCCCGGCGATCTCGATCCTGCCACGCGTGGGAAGCTCGAGCCCGGCGATCAGGCGCAGCGTGGTCGTCTTGCCGCAGCCAGAGGGGCCGAGCAGGGTCACGAGCGCGCCGCGCGGCAGGGCGAAGGACACGTCGTCAACCGCGCGCACCGCGCCGAAGCTCTTGCTCACGCGCTCGAAGACCACGGCGTCTGCGGTCATCGCCCTCTCTCCGCGCGAGCGGTCACGCCCCGGCGCGGGCCGGCGTGGCGGCGACGGGGGCGAAGGCTTGGCCCGGCTCCGCCGCCGCGCGACGCCCGAGCTGCGCCCGGCCGACGACGCGCTCGATGCCGAGCACCACCGCGAGCATGATGACGATCAGAACCGTCGAATAGGCGATCGCGAGCGCCATCTCCCCGGCCTCTACCCGGCCGACGATGTAGACGGTGGCGAGGTTGTGCCGCGCCGAGACGAGGAAGATCACTGCCGAGACGGCCGTCATCGCCTGCACGAAGCTGAAGGCGAGAGCGGTGATGATGGCAGGTCGCAGGAGCGGCAGAACCACGCGCCTCAGCGTATCGAGGGCGGAAGCCCCCATCGTCGCCGACGCCTCGTCGAGCGAGCGGTCGATCTGCGCAAGCGCCGCGAGCCCGCCGCGGACGCCGACGGGAAGGTTCCGGAAAACGAAGCAGAGCACGAGGATGGTTGCGGTGCCGGTGAGCTCGATCGGCGGCACGTTGAAGGCGAGGATGTACGACACGCCCACGACCGTGCCGGGAATGGCGAAGGACAGCATCGTCATGAACTCGAGGGTGCGTCGGCCGCGGAAGTCCTGCCGCGCGATCAGCCACGCGAGCAGGATGCCGAGGAAGGCGGTGATCGGTGCGGCGATCGCCGCGACCTCGATCGTCGTCAGAAGGCTGTCCCACGCCGCGCCGCGCAGAGCGAGCCCGTCGCGCCACTCCATCTCGAAGGCCGTGATCATGTGCCGCCAGGTGAAGGTCATGTCGCCGCGCCCGATGTCGTGCACGAAGCCGCCGACGAGAATGATGCCGTAGACGACGGCGGTGAACGCCATCCAGGGCCATGCGATCACGCCGCAGGCGAGCTTCAGGCCCTCGGGAAGCGGGGCGGGGAGGCCCGACTCGCCCTTGCCGGTGACGGTGGTGTAGCGCCGTCGGCCGAGCCACAGAGCCTGCAGGGCGAAGGCACCGAAGGTCAGGGCGAGCAGCAGAAGAGCGAGCGCCGCCGCCCGGCCTGGCTCGTGACGGGCGCCGGCGATGGCGAAGAAGATCCGTGTCGAGAGCACATCGAAGTCGCCGCCGAGCACGAGCGGGTTGCCGAAATCGGCGAGGCTCTCGACGAAGCCGAGCAGGAACGCCGCGGCAAGAGCGGGCCTGAGCAGCGGCCAGGTGACGGTTCGGAACACCGCGAACCGCCTCGCCCCCATCGTCGCCGCCGCCTCCTCGAGGCTTGGCGCGATGGCGCGCAAGGCCCCGTCGAGCAGCAGGAAGGCGATCGGAGCCTGCGCCAGCACTTGCGCGAGCAGCACGCCCGGCAGCCCGTAAATCCAGCGGCTGCGCGGGATGTCGAACCAGTCCCAGAGAGCGGTGGTGACGATCCCGGTGCGGCCGAACAGCACGATCAGCGCCATCGCCACCACGAAGGGCGGCGTGATGAGCGGCAGGATCGTCAGCGCTCGGAACAGCGGCAGCGCGCGCACGCCGCCGCGAACCGCAAGCAGGGCGAACGCGAGCCCGATCAGGGTGGAGATCAGCGCGGTGAGTGTGGCGAGCGCGAGCGTGTTCCAGACGACACCGCAGCCCTGGTGGGAGGCGAGGCAGGCGAGGCTCCAGGCCTCCGGCGCGGCGAGGCGTGCGACGAGCACGGCGGGGGCGAGGCGGCCATCCTCGAGGATCGCGGCGGAGAGGACGGTGAGCAGAGGCGCGAACACGAACACGAGCAGCAGGAGTGCACTGCCGACCACGAGGAAACCGACGAACCCGTCCGCCCCGAAGCCGCCGCGCGCCGCAAGGCCTGCGCCGATCAGGCCGGTTGCGCCCGCAAGCAGCGCGAGCGCTCCCCACCCGAGCGCCGGCTGCGGCGGCGGCGTTCCAAGGAGCGGCGCAAGCCACCCCCACTCGAGCCCCGAGAGGGTGATCGCCTCGCCCATCGCGAAGGTCCAGACGATCACCCCGGCACCCGAGGCGGCGAGCAGGCCGCCGCGGGGCCGGTCGCGCCGAAGCGCGAGCGCGGCGAGCACGAGCAGCGGAACGATCGGCCAGAGCCACCAGCGCGTGCCGTCGGCCAGCAGGAGCGCGAGCGGGGCGGCGGGCGGGTGCGGCCACGCGGCGAGGTCGGCAAGGCCGCGCTCAAGCCCGTGCCAGGGCAGGAGCATGAGCCCGAGAACGGCGCCGAGGAGAGCGACCCGCCCGATGCTTGCCAAGTCCCCCATCGTTCCGGGAGCGGCTCAGCGCCCGCTCAGCGCGCGGCGGCGCGCACCTCGCGCTGCCAGCGGTCGAGCAGGCGCGTACGCTCCTGCGCGCTGCCCCAACGGGCGAAGTCGTAGTCGATCAGCCGGACGTTCTCGAAGCGCGGCGCCTCGGGCGGGATCGGTGTGGCCCGGTTCGACGGCAGCTGGTAGGACTTCGCCTCGGCGCCGATCGCCTGCGCCTCGGCGCTCAGCGCCCAGTCGTAGAACCGCTTCGCCTGCTCGAGGTTGCGCGCTCCGCGAATGATCGACATCGAGCCGATCTCGTAGCCCGTTCCCTCGCACGGGGCGACGAGCTCGACCGGCGCGCCGCCGACCTTCTGCGTCACCGCATCGTGCAGGAAGGTGATGCCAACGAGCGTCTCGCCCGTGGCGGCGGCGCGCGCCGGTGCAGCGCCCGAGCGCGTGTACTGGTTCACGTTCCGGTGCAGGGCGCGCAGGAACTCGAAGGCCGGCTCCTCGCCCTTCAGCTGCACGAGGGTCGCGAGCATCGTGTAGGCCGTGCCGGAGGTGTTCGGGTCGGCCACCTGCACCTCGCCGCGGAACTCGGGCTTGATCAGATCAGCCCAGCAGCGCGGCGCAGCGATCCCCCGGCGCGCGAGCTCGCGCGTGTTGTAGGAGTAGCCGAGCGCGCCGGCATAGATCCCGACGGTTCGGAAGCCGGCCTGCTCGGCCTGGCGCACCGCCCAGGGGTGAAGCTCGGCGAGCCGTGGCGAGCGGTACTCGATGGTGAGGTTCTCCTCCGCCGCCTGTATGTGCGGGTCTCCCGTCCCGCCCCACCAGATGTCGCCGCGCGGGTTGCTCGCTTCGGCGCGGATCTGCGTCAGCGTCTCGCCGGAGCTCTTGCGCGTCATCGCGACTCGGATCCCCGTCGCGCGCTCGAACGCCGCCATCATCGGCCGGCACCACTCCTCCTGTACCGAGCAGTACACGACGAGGCTGCCTTGCGCGTTCGCCGGCAGCGGCGCGAGGGCGGTGACCCCGCCGGCAGTGAGCAGGGCCAAGAGAAGCGGTCTCCGAGACATGCGGTCCTCCATCGTGGGCTTCTTCTCACCTGCCCGGTTTCTGTTGTTCCGCAAAGTTAAGTCCCGATGACAGCGCCGCCGTAAGCCTGCATCAGCGCGGCAAGCCGGGGGCCGAGGGAAGGTGCTGCGACACAGATCGGGTTTCCCGCCTCGAGCCAGGCGCCGCTGTCGAAGTCGCTGGTCCAGCACCCTGCCTCGCGGGCGATCGCAAGAGCCGCAGCGGCATCCCAAGGATTGATGTGCAGCTCGAGATAGGCGTCGAGGCGGCCGAGCGCGGTCTCGACCATGCCGAGCGCGCCGGAGCCGCCGCAGCGCAGGCCAGCGCCGAGCGCCATCACGCGGCCGACGAGCGCGACATAGGCCTCGACCGGACGGCGCAGCGACCAGCCGAGCTCGACCGTCGCCTTGGCCGGATCGGCGGTCGCCGCGGCGCGAACCGGGCGGCCGTCAAGGGTCGCGCCGAGGCCGCGTGCGCCGGTCACAAGCTCGGGCGGCGCATGCCGCGCCACGGCGCCGAGCACCGCCATTCCCTCGAGCGCCATGCCGATCGAGACGCACCAGCGGTCACCGCCGCGGGCGAAGTTCGACGTGCCGTCGATCGGGTCGAGGATCCAGAGCGGCCCCGACGCGGTCGCCTCCCCGCCTTCCTCTTCGGCGAGCACGGGCTCGCCCGGGAAGGCCTCGGCCAGGCGGCCCCGGATGAAACGTTCCGTCGCCGTATCGGCCTGGGTCAGGACGTCCTGCGGTCCCTTAAGCGTCGCGGCGCCGAGGCCCTCGCCGCGAAGCCGGGCGGCGAGCGCCGCGGCTTCCCGCTCAATCCTGCCCGCGACCGCGCGGCGCCTCTCGAGCTCCTCGTTCGTCACGTGTAGGCGCCCATCACGTTCTGGTCGAAGTCGATCAGCGCCCCCGTCATCATCTCCGACGCATCCGAGAGCAGGTAGATCGCAAGCCCCGCCACATCCCGCGGGCGCAGGAGCCGGCCGAAGGGTTGTGCCGCCTCTGCCTTCGCGAGCCAGTCGGGCGGGCGGCCGTCGCGTGCCTGGATCGCGTGTTCGCCCGGGGTGTCGGCCCAGCCCATGTTGATCCCGTTGACGCGGATACGCCAGGGCCGGAGTCCAAAGGCTGTGTTCTTCGTCAGGGTCGCGAGAGCGCCCTTGGAGGCGGCGTAGGCCATGAGGAAGGGCTGCCCGCCATGGCTCGTCATGGTGATGATGCTGACCACGGCGCCGCGACGCCCGAGCTCGCGAAGTCGTCTCGCCATCGCCTGGGTGAGCAGGAAAGGGGCGCGGGCGTTGACGGCGAACATCCTGTCCCACAGCGCGGCCGTGGTGTCGAAGATCGTTCCGCGGTCGGTGATCCCGGCGGCGTTCACGAGCCCGTCCACCACGCCGAGCGCAGCTTCCGCCCGCGGCACGATGGCGGCAGCGGCCTCGGCATCCGCGAGATCGGCGGCGATGAACTGCGCCCGGGCGCCGAGAGCGCGCAGCCGCTCGACCACCGCGTCGCCGCGCGTGGCATCCCGCCCTGTGATGCAGACCGCGGCCGCTCCCGCTTCGGCTGCGGCGAGCGCGCAGCCCTCGCCGATTCCGGAGGTGCCGCCCGTGACCAGAACCACTCTGCCGTCGAGGCGGAGCGGGGGAAGCATGGTCATTCCGGTGCCGGCGCGACCTCGACCTGGCAACGCAGGCGCAACGACTACACCGCCGCCTCGGCGAGAAGGAGCGCACGCCGCCCGTCCTCGGGGCCGACCGGCGGGGGCGACCCCGTCGCGACGGCGGAGAGGAAGGAATCGAGCTCGATCCGGTAGGCCTCGGCGTAGCGTTCGAGGAAGAAGGGCAGCGGCGCATCGGTGCTGACGCCGCGCGCGTCGGCGAGCTCGACGGTGGTCGGTGTTCGGTTGCCCGCGATCAGACGCCCTTCGCTGCCGAACACCTCCACGCGCTGGTCGTAGCCGTAGCGTGCGCGCCGGCTGTTGTTGATGTGTGCTAGCCGGCCCGAGACCGTGCGCATCAGCACCATCGCGCTGTCGATGTCTCCCGCCGCGCCGATCGCCGGGTCGACCAGCGTCGCGCCAACCGCGAACACTTCGACCGGTTCCTCGCCGAGGAGCCAGCGTGCCATGTCGAAGTCATGGATCATCATGTCGCGGAACAGCCCGCCCGAGGCGCGGATGTAGTCGATGGGCGGCGGTGCCGGGTCGCGGCTCGTGATGATCACCTGCTCGACCGCGCCGATCGCGCCCTCGGTAACGCGCCGCCTCAGCGCGGCGAAGGAGGGGTCGAAGCGGCGGTTGAAGCCCACCATCATCGGCACGCCCGCGCGCGCGACCTCTTCGAGGCAAGCATCGACGCGCGCCAGCGAAAGGTCGATCGGCTTCTCGCAGAAGATCGCCTTGCCGGCGCGTGCCGCGGCGATCGCAAGCTCCGCGTGTGCGTCGGTCGAGGAGGCGATGATCACCGCGCCCACCTTGGGGTCGCCCAGCGCCGCCTCGGTGGTGGCGACGTGCGCGCCAAGCTTCGCCGCGAGCGCCTCCGCCGCGGGGCGGTTGATGTCCACCACGTAGCGAAGCCGTGCGGTTCCGCTCGCGGCGATGTTCGCGGCGTGGATGGCACCGATCCGTCCGGCGCCGAACTGGGCGATTTCGAGCATGCTGAGGTCCGAAGGGGTGGTGCTTGCGGGCGCGTCAATCACACCGTAACACAGGCGCAGCCCGGCGGGTGTCGCTGGTCGGAGGATCAATGCCCAGTCTACGCCTCACTGCGGCCGAAGCGATGGTGCGTTTCCTCGCCGCACAGCGCACCGAGATCGGCGGGCGAAGGCTGCCTCTGTTCGGCGGCGTGTGGGCGATCTTCGGCCACGGCAACGTCACGGGCCTCGGAGCGGCGCTTTCGGCATATCGACGCGCGCTGCCCACGTTCCGTGCCCATAACGAGCAGGCCATGGCGCATGCCGCGATCGCCTCTGCGAAGACGTGGGCGCGGCGGCGGATGATGGCGTGCACAAGCTCGATCGGGCCCGGTGCGACCAACATGGTGACGGCGGCGGCGGTGGCGCATGTGAACCGCCTGCCGGTTCTGTTCCTTCCCGGGGACGTGTTCGCCTCCCGCCGGCCCGACCCGGTGCTGCAGCAGGTCGAATCGTTCTCCGATGCGACCGTCTCGGCCAACGACTGTTTCCGGCCCGTCTCGCGACTGTTCGACCGGATCCTCCGGCCGGAGCAGCTCCTTGCGGCACTTCCGGCAGCGCTTCGCGTGCTGACCGACCCGGCCGAGTGCGGCCCCGTCACGCTCGCCTTCCCGCAGGACGTGCAGGCGGAGGCGTTCGACTGGCCGGCCGCGTTCTTTCGCCCCCGGCTCTGGCGCCCGCGCGTCCCCGAACCCGACGCGTCTAAGCTGCGCGCGGCGGCCGAGCGTCTTCGGCGGGCGAAGCGGCCGCTGATCATCGCCGGCGGCGGCGTCAAATATTCCGGAGCCGAGACGGCGCTCTCCGACTTCGCCTCCCGCCACGCCGTTCCGGTTTCGGAAACCCAGGCCGGGAAGGGAAGCCTCGCCTGGGATCATCCGGCCAATCTCGGCGGCATCGGCGTCACCGGGAGCGCGGCGGCGAACGCGCTCGCGGCGCGCGCGGACCTCGTGCTCGCGATCGGCACGCGGCTTCAGGACTTCACCACCGGGTCGCGCGCCCTGTTCGCACGGGCCGCGGTCGTGGCTCTGAACGTCGCGCCCTTCGATGCCGCGAAGCATGGTGCGAGCCCGCTCGTGGCCGATGCCGCGCGCGGCCTCGCTGCACTCTCATCGGCGCTCGGAAGCTGGAGGGCGCCTGAGGCCTGGTCGAAGCGGGCCGAGGCGTTGCGGGCGCGCTGGCAGCGGACGGTCGAGCGGATCACGGCCGCTCCGAAGCCCGGCGTGGGGCGCGTCCCCACCGACGCGCAGGTGCTCGGCGCGGTCAACCGGGCGATGCCGAAGGACGGGATTGTCGTCTGCGCCGCGGGCGGGCTTCCCGGAGAGCTGCACAAGCTCTGGCGCGCGACCGACAGCGCGAGCTACCACCTCGAATACGGCTTCTCCTGCATGGGTTACGAAATCGCGGGCGGGCTCGGGGCGAAGCTCGCCGCACCCGGTCGCGAGGTGGTCGTGCTGGTCGGCGATGGAAGCTACCTGATGCTCAACAGCGAGATCGCGACCTCGGTTGCGCTCGGTGCGAAGCTCACTGTCATCGTGCTCGACAATCGCGGCTTCGGCTGTATCCATCGACTACAGCGCGCGACCGGCGGCGTGCCGTTCAACAACCTTCTTCCCGCTTCGGCGCCGCGGATTGACTTCGCCGCTCATGCCGCCGCACTCGGGGCCGAGGCCCGGCATGTGGCGGGCATCGCCGAGCTCGAATCGGCCCTGCCGGAAGCCTTCGCTACGCGCCGCACCCAGGTTCTCGTGATCGAGACCGATCCTGAGGCAGGAACGGAGGAGGGCGGAGCCTGGTGGGACGTGCCGGTGACCGCGCTGCCCGCGACGGCGGCGGAGCGGCGCGTGCGCCGTGCCTACGAAGCGGCGCAGCAGCGCCAGCGCGCGGGCGGCTGAGCGATGACGCTGCGGCTCGGCATCAACCCTCTGACCTGGACGAACGACGACATGCCCGAGCTCGGCGCCGAGACGCCGCTCGAGACCTGCCTCGCGGAGGCGAGGGAGGCCAGCTTCGAGGGAATCGAGCTCGGCAACAAGTTCCCCCGCACGGCCGCGGAGCTCAGCCCGATCCTCGCGCGGCACGGGCTTGCTCTCGTCTCCGGCTGGTATGGCGCCCGGCTCCTCGAGCGCGACGTCGAGGCCGAGCTCAACGCTGCCGAGCCGCACATCGCCCTGCTTTCGGCGATGGGCTGCGGCGTGATGGTCCATGCTGAGGTCTCGCGCGCGATCCACGGGCAACGCGGCACGCCGCTCTCGCGCCGCCCCGTCCTCTGGGAGGCCGACTGGGCGGTGCTGATCCCCCGCCTTGCGGCGTTCGCGCGGCGGCTGAAGGCGAGGGGGCTCCACCTCGCCTATCATCACCACATGGGCACGGTGATCGAGACGGAGGCAGAGATCGACCGGCTGATGGCGGAGACACCGCCTGAGGTCGGGCTTCTGCTCGACACCGGGCATCTGACCTTCGCGGGCGGCGACCCGGCCCGGGTTGCGCAGCGCCATGCGGGGCGGATCGTCCATGTCCACTGCAAGGACATCCGCGCCGCGGTGCTCGAGCGGTCGCGGCAGCGCGACCTTCCCTTCCTCGCCGCCGTGCTCGAGGGCGTGTTCACCGTCCCAGGCGACGGCTGCGTCGATTTCTCCGCCGTTCTCCGGCCGCTCGCAGCGCGTGGCTATGTGGGATGGCTCGTCGTCGAGGCGGAACAGGACCCGGCCAACGCCCATCCGCTCACCTACGCGCGCATGGGCCACGACGCGCTGTCCCGCTTCGCCCGCGCGGCCTTCGGGTGAGCGCCGGGCGTTCCGGCAGGGGTGTCGTCGCCTCGGGGCTTTATCGTCGTCGCGGGCGGGGCTAAGACCACGCTCAAGGAAACCGAGGGGAGAAGCTTCCGATGTCCACCCGTTCGCCCGGCCTCGGCCGGAGGTCCATCCTCGCTGCCGGCGCTGCCGCCGCAACGCTGCCGCTCGCCGCGCCGAGGCTGCGCGCGCAACCCGCGCCAATCCGCATCGGCGTGCTGCATCCCGTCACCGGCGCCCTGTCCTATTCCGGCCAGCAGGGGCGTCTCGGCGCGGAGATGGCGATCGCCGACGTCAACGCCGCGGGCGGCATCAAGTCGATGGGCGGGGCGCGGCTCGAGGCCGTGCTCGGCGATGCGCGCTCGAGCCCAGAGGGCGGTGTTGCCGAGGTCGAGCGCATGGCCTCGGCCAACGTGGCGGCAATCGTCGGCGGCTTCGCCTCCGGCATCGTGCTCGCGGCAACCCAGGCTGCGGCGCGCTATGACATTCCCTACCTCGTCGACGTCGGCGTGGCCGACAACATCGTGACGCGCGGCCTCAAGAACACCTTCCGTTTCGGCCCAGGATTCGGCGTCATCAGCCGTGTGGCGATGGAGAACCTCGTCGCGATGAACGACGCTGCCGGCAAGCCGGCGCGCACCGTGATGATCATCCACGAGGACAGCCTGTTCGGCTCGGGGCTCGCGGGCCTGCTCAACCGCGAACTTCCCGCGCGCGGCTTCGAGGTGCTCGAGACCATCCCGCACCCCACACCGACGCGCGACTTCGCCAACGTCGCGCTCCGGATCCGAGGCCGCAACCCCGATCTCGTGATCCCCGCGAGCTACTACAACGAATACGTCCTACTCGCGCGCACCATGCAGCAGCAGCGCATCCGGCCGAAGGCGATCTTCTCGGTCCTCGGCGGCGCGGCCTCGAACTACCGTTTCGTGCGCGAGTTCCCCGATGCGGCCCGCTACATCATGGACTGCAACCATTGGGTCGATGGCCGCAACCCCAAGGCGCAGGCGCTTCGCCGCCGCGTCGATGCGCAGAACCAGTTCTTCACCTACGAGCTGTTCCTCAACTACACCAACATCATGCTGTTGGCGGATGCGCTCGAGCGCGCCGCTTCGGCCGACAAGGCGCGGCTGACGGAGGCGCTCGCGAGCTCGACCTTCGCCGACCACTTCATGCCCTACGGGCCGACGAAGTTCGAGAACGGCCAGAACACGGGGGCGGTTCCGGTGGTCACCCAGGTGCTCGACAACGACATCAAGGTGATCTTCCCTGCCGCCTTCGCCGAGGCGCGACCGGTGTTTCCGGTTCCCGCCTGATCCTCGCTGAGGGGCCGGGCGGCTCTCCCGGCCCCGACCGCAGGCGATGCAGCTCGGCTCAGACATCCTGCTCCAGGCCGTGGCGAACGGCCTGCTCACCGGCGCGATCTATGCCCAGGTCGCGCTCGGGCTGACGCTCATCTACGGCGTTCTCCACATCATCAACTTCGCCCATGGCGCGCTGCTCACGGCGGCCCTGTTCGCGGCCCTCTTCGCCGATCGCGCGCTCGGGATCGACCCCTGGATCTCGGTGTTCGCCCTCGCGCCTGGCTTCTTCGCGCTTGGCTATCTCCTCCAACGCTTGGTGATCTGGCCGGCCAGCCGCGGCGAGGACCGGGCGATCCTGCTCGTCACGCTCGGCCTCGCCGTGATCATCGAGAACGGGCTTCTGTTCCAGTTCCGAAGCGACACGCGCACGATCGACCATCCCTTCGGCTTCGACGTGGTCGAGCTCGGCACGATGCTGCTTGCGACCACACGCGTGGTTGCCTTCGTCGCAGCGCTTGCCGTGGCGGCGGCGCTCGGCCTGTTCCTCGCGTTCACCGATACCGGCCGCGCCATCCGCGCGGTGGCAAAGGAGCGTCTCGGCGCCGAGCTCTCCGGCGTCGACGTGCCGCACATCTACGCCGTCACCTTCGGCCTCGGCACGGCCTGCGTCGCCGTCGCCGCCTGCCTGCTCCTGCCCTCGTTCTACGTCAACCCGCAGGTTGGCAACGCGTTCGTGCTCGTCGCCTTCACCATCGTCGTGCTCGGGGGCATGGGCAGCGTTCCCGGCGTGCTCACAGGCGGTCTCTTCATCGGCGTGGTCGAGAGCCTCTCCGGGCTGATGTACGGCGAGACGCTCGGCCAGCTCGGCATCTTCCTGATCTTCATTCTCGTCCTGCTGGTCCGCCCGCAGGGCCTGTTCGGGGCCAAGGCATGAGGGCGCGCCTCGCCCCGGTGCTCATCGTGCTTGCCGCTCTCGCGCTCGTGCCGCTGTTCGTCGCGAGCAACGTCGCGCTGAACTTCCTGAAGGTGGCGCTGATGCTCGCGCTTGCGGGAACGGGGTGGAACCTACTCGGAGGCTATGGCGGGCAGTTCAGCTTCGGCCACGCGGTGTTCTTCGGCACAGGGGCCTATGCGGCGGCGGTGCTTCAGGTGCGCTTCGGCTTCAACGCCTGGGCCGCGTTCGGCTCGGGCATCGCGCTCGGCGGGGTGCTCGGTCTCGCGATCGGCTGGCTCACCTTCCGCGCCGGGTTGCGCGGTTCCTATTTCGCGCTCGTGACCCTCGCCTTCGCCGAGGTGGCGCGGATCATCGCCTCCGTCTGGCCGCTCACGGGGGCCGGGGCAGGAATCCTCATCCCGCTCAAGATCGGGATCGCGACTTTGCAGTTCGGCACGCGCGCCGAAGGATACTGGTTCGTGCTCGCGCTGCTCGGGGCAGCGATGCTGCTCGTGCGCGCGATCGAGGGGCGACGCTTCGGCGCTCAGCTCGTCGCGGTGCGCGAGAACGAGGATGCGGCGAAGGCGCTTGGTGTGGACACCTTCGCCGTCAAGCTTCGGGCGATCACGCTCTCGGGCGCGATCACGGCCGCTGCGGGCGCGTTCTACGCGCAGACCTTCCTCTACCTCGACGCGGGCATCGCCTATGGCCCGTGGATCAGCGTCGAGGCCTTGCTCACCGCCATCGTCGGCGGCATTGGCACGGTCTGGGGCCCGCTGATCGGCGCGCTCGTGCTGCAGTCGCTCTCCGAGCTCGGCAAGCATCTCGGCGGCGACGCGCCTGGCCTCGGGCTCGTGCTGTTCGGCGCGGTGCTGATCCTCGTCGTGCGCTTCGCGCCGCAGGGGATCGTGGGGCTTCTCCGCCCTCTTGGCGGGCGGAGGCGCGCGCGTGCCTGACCTCATCGCCTCGGCCGAGTACGTCACCGTCCGTTTCGGCGGTCTTGTCGCCGTCAACGACGCGTCCGTGCCGGTGCCGGAAGGAAAGATCGTCGGGCTGATCGGGCCGAACGGTGCGGGCAAGACGACGCTGTTCGCCACCATCGCCGGGTTCCAGAGACCGAACGCCGGGCGCATCGTGTTCGCAGGGCGCGACATCACGCGTCTTCCCCCGCATCGCCGCGCGCGCTTGGGGATCGCGCGCACGTTCCAGATCGTACAGCCCTTCGCCGGGCTCACGGTGCGCGAGAACATCGCCGTCGGCGCGCATCTGCGCCATGTCGCCCGCGCGGAGGCGCTCGCCGCCGCAGAGGCGGTGGCGCAACGGGTGGGGCTTGAGCCGCTGCTCGATCTTCCCGCTGCCGCGCTCACGGTCGCCGGCCGCAAGCGGCTCGAGCTCGCCCGCGCTCTTGCGACCGAACCGCGCCTCCTCCTCCTCGACGAGGTGCTCGCCGGCCTCAACCCGTCCGAGGTCCGCGACATGATCCCGGTGATCCGCGCGATCCGCGACGGCGGCGTCACCGTGCTGATGATCGAGCATGTGATGCAGGCGGTGATGGCGCTCGCCGAGGAGGTGCACGTTCTTGCCGAGGGGCGGATCATCGCCCGCGGCGCGCCGGAGGCGGTCGCGCGCGATCCTGCCGTGATCGAGGCCTATCTCGGCCACGGGGCAGCCGCGCGTCTTGCGGGGGCGGCGGATGCTTGAGGTCTCGCGCCTGCGTGCCGGCTATGGCCCCGTCGACGTGCTGCGCGGCGTGGACCTCGTCGTCCGTCCAGGCGAGATCGTCGCCGTGCTCGGCGCGAATGGCGCGGGAAAGACGACGCTCAACCGCACGATCAGCGGCGTCATCCCTGTCCGTGGCGGAACGGTCCGGTTCGGGGACGAGCACATCGCCGGCCGCCGCCCGGCCGAGATCGTCGCGCTCGGCCTGATCCATGTTCCCGAGGGAAGGCGGATCTTCCCCAACCTGAGCGTGCGGGAGAACCTGATGATGGGCAGCTACCGGCGCGCCCGTGCGAACCGCGCACGCAACCTCGAGCGCGTGTTCGCGACCTTCCCCCGCCTTGCCGAACGGACCCGGCAATTGGCAGGAACGCTTTCCGGCGGGGAGCAGCAGATGCTCGCGATCGGCCGCGGGCTGATGGCCGAGCCGCGGCTGCTCATCCTCGACGAGCCCTCGCTCGGGCTCTCGCCGCTTCTTGTGGAGGAGATGTTCTCTCTGATCGCGCGCCTCAACGCCGAAGGGCTCGCGGTGATGCTCGTTGAGCAGAACGTGGTGCGGTCGCTTGCGCTCGCGCACCGCGCCTACATCCTCGAACAGGGCGAGATCGTGCTCTCGGGCGCCGCCGTCGCGCTCGCGGCTGACCCGGCCCTGCAGAAGGCCTATCTCGGTCTCTGAGGAGGACCCCGTTCCGTGACCGACCTTCGTGCCCGGCTCTCGCGTCGCCCGATCCTGATCGCACCCGGCGTCTGCGATGCGCTGACCGCACTGGTCGCAGCGGAGGCGGGCTTCGAGGCGCTCTACGTCTCCGGCGCGGCCGTCGCCTACACGAAGCTCGGACGGCCCGACATCGGCCTCGTCTCGCTTTCGGAACTGGCCGATCATGTCGCTCTGCTCGCCGACCGGGTCGCGCTCCCCCTGATCGTCGATGCCGACACCGGCTTCGGCAACGCGCTCAACGTGCAGCGCAGCGTGCGCCTGCTCGAGCGGGCGGGCGCGGCGGCGATCCAGCTTGAGGACCAGACCTTTCCCAAACGCTGTGGCCATCTCGACGGCAAGTCGGTGATCCCGGCGGAGGAGATGGCGGGCAAGATTCGCGCCGCCGTCGATTCCCGTAACCGCTGCCTGATCATCGCCCGGACCGATGCCGCTTCCGTCGAGGGCCTCCCGGCCGCGCTCGAGCGCGCACGCCTCTATGCCGAGGCGGGAGCGGATGTGCTGTTCGTCGAGGCGCCGCGCACCGAGGCCGACCTCGCGTTCGTCGCGGCCGGGCTTGGAGGCCGGCTGCCGGTCGTCGCCAACATGGTCGAGGGGGGAAAGACGCCGGTCCTGCCGGCGTCGACGCTCGAGGCGATGGGCTTCGCGCTCGTGATCTTCCCGGGCAGCATCGTGCGGGCGCTCGCCGCCACCGCGCGCGACTTCTACGCCTCGCTCGCGGCGGTTGGCACGACCGAGCCGTTCCGTGGCCGGATGCTCGATTTCAGCGGGCTCAACGAGCTGATCGGCACGCCCGCCCTTCTCGCTGCCGCGAAGCGCTACGAATGAGCGCGCTCGATCCCGTAACGCTCGCCGTGCTCAAGGGGCGGCTCGAGCAGATCGCCGACGAGATGGATGCCACCCTCGCCCGTTCCGCCTTCAACCCGATCATCGCCGAGGCGCGCGATCTCTCGCACGGCCTCTACCATGCGGAGACGGGCGAGACGCTCGTTCAGGGAACCTCGGGGCTTCCGATCTTCGTCGGCGCCACCGCCTTCGCCGTCAGGGCCGTGATCGCCGCCGCCGGGCGCGAGGGCGGGCCGCGGCCTGGCGAGACCTGGATCTTCAATGATCCTTACGAGGGGGGGACGCATCTCAATGATTTCCGCCTCGTCCGCCCGATCTTCCGGGGGGGGCGGCTGTTCTGCTGGATCGCCTCGGTCGGGCATTGGCTCGATATCGGCGGCAACGTCCCGGGCGGCTACAACCCGCGCGCGACCGACAGCCACCAGGAAGGCGTGCGCATCCCCCCCGTTCTCCTGATGCGCGACGGCGTGCTTGACCCCGCGGTCGTCGCCATCCTCGCCGCTAACAGCCGGGTCGCGCAGTCGAACTGGGGCGACCTCAACGGCCAGATCAACGCGCTCGATCTCGGCGAGAGGCGGCTCGCCGCCCTGCTCGACGAGTATGGCGACGCCACCGTCGCCGCTGCGCTCGAGGCGCTGACCGAGCGCGCGGTGCGGCTCATGCGCGCGGAGATCGCGGCGCTGCCGGACGGCGTGTACGAGGCGGAGGACTTCCTCGACAATGACGGCATCGACGACGTTCCGCTGCCGATCCGGCTTCGCATGACGATCGAGGGCGAGCGGATGACGCTCGACTTCTCCGGCTCGGCCCCCGCCTGTGCGGGGCCGCTCAACATCTCGCGGGCCACCACCATCGCCGCCTGCTACGTGGCGCTCAAGCACCTCTTCCCCGACGTCCCTCCCAATGGCGGCTGCCTCGCCCCGATCGCGTTCGTCGTGCCCGAAGGTTCGATCCTCGGCGCGCGCGCGCCCAAACCGGTCGGCGGCTACACAGAGACGATCCTGCGCGTGATCGACACGGTGTTCCGCTGCTTCGCCTCGGCCGCGCCTGATCGCGCGACCGCCGCTCCGTTCGGCACCATCAACGCGCTCTCGATCTCCGGCTGGAGGGATGCCGGGCAGCGCTGGGTGATGTTCTGCTTCTTCGGCGGGGGCTTGGGCGGCAACCCGGAGACCGATGGGCTCAACCACGGCAACAACCCGATCAGCACCGCCACCATCCCGCCGCTCGAGATCCTCGAGGCGAGCTATCCGGTCGCGTTCACGCAATGGGCGCTTCGCCCGGACAGTGGGGGCCCGGGCCTGCATCGCGGTGGCCTGGGCGCGATCTACGAGATCGCGCTGCGCGAAGGCGCGAGGGCGGAGGCCTTCCTGCTCGGCGAGCGCGGCCGTGTTCCGCCCTTCGGAATCAACGGGGGGCGTCCGGGCGCGCCGAACCGATTCAGCTACGGAACCGACGCCGAGCGTATCACCCCGGCGATGACCTCCAAGGCGTTCGGCATCGCGCTCGGGCGGGGAACGACGGTCCGGCTCGAGACGCCCGGCGGCGGCGGCTGGGGGAACCCGTTGGCGCGCGACCCCGAGGCAGTCGCACGCGATGTGCGTGCGGGCTATGTCAGCGCCGAGTCGGCCCTGCGCGACTACCGCGTGGCACTTCGCTCCGACGGCACGGTCGATCACGCCGAGACGGCGCGGCTTCGCGGAGGCGCGGCGTGAGCGGGCTCGTCGTCGGTGTCGATGTTGGCGGCACCTTCACCGATCTGTTCGCCCTCGATCCCGCCCACGGCAGTTTCAGGGTCGCGAAGGTGCCAAGCCGGCGTGGTGACGAGGCGGCGGGCTTCCTCGCCGGCCTCGAGGCGGTCGGCGGTGCTGCCGGCATCTCGGCGATCGTGCACGGAACCACCGTCGGCACGAATGCCCTGCTCGAGCGCAAGGGGGCGCGGACGGGGCTGATCACCACGCGCGGCTTCCGCGACGTGCTCGAGATGCGACGACGCGACCGGCGGCGCACCTGGGGGCTCTGGGGGGACTTCGTTCCGGTCGTCGAGCGTGCGCTGAGGCTCGAGGTGGCCGAACGCACTTTTGCCGACGGAACGATTGGCGCGGCGATCGACCCGGGCGAGGTGGAGGCGGCCGGGCGAGCGCTGCTCGCCGCCGGCGCGGAGGCGGTCGCGGTTGCCTTCATCAACGCCTATGCGAACCCGGCAAACGAGCGCGCGGCGATGTGCGTGCTCCGGCGCTTCTGGCCGAACCCGCACCTCTGCTGCTCCTCCGAAATCCTGCCCGAGATCCGCGAGTTCGAGCGCACCTCGACCACAGCGTTGAACGCCTATCTCCAGCCCGTTGTCGGCGCCTATCTCGGCCGGCTCGAGGAGGCGCTCGCGGACGCGTCGTTCGGCGGCGCGTTCCACATCGTGCAGTCGAACGGCGGGGTGATGAGCACCACAACCGCGCGCCGGCTTCCGGTGCGCACTGCCCTCTCCGGGCCCGCTGCCGGAGTGATCGCCGCCGCCGCGATCGCCCAAGCCGCCGGTTTCCCGGACGTGATCACCGGCGACCTCGGCGGCACGAGCTTCGACGTCTCGCTGATCTTGGGCGGCCGCCCCACCTTCGCTGCGCAGGCCGCGATCGACTTCGGCCTCGTCATCCGCACGCCGATGGTGGAGATCACGACGATCGGCGCAGGCGGCGGCTCGATCTGCCGAGTCGATGCCGCAGGGCTGCTCCAGGTCGGGCCGGAGAGTGCCGGCAGCAGGCCAGGGCCCGCCTGCTACGGTGCGGGCAATGACCGACCGACCCTGACCGATGCCAATCTGGTGCTCGGCCGGATCAACGCTGACCGCCCGATCGGCTCGGGCCTCGTGCGTCTCGATGTCGAGGCGGCGACGCGCGCGATCGAGGATCATGTCGCCCGGAGGCTCGGCCTCGACGCGATCGCCGCGGCGGAGGCGATCGTGCGCGTCGCGAATGCGCGCATGGCGGGCGCGATCCGGCTGCTTTCGATCGAGCGCGGGCATGACCCTGCCCGTTTCGCGCTGATGCCGTTCGGCGGCGGCGGGGCGCTGCATGCCGGGGCCCTGCTCAAGGATCTCGGGCTCGCCGCGGCGGTTGTTCCCCGTTTCCCTGGCGTCACGAGTGCGCTCGGCTGCGTGATCGCGGACATACGCCACGACCAGGTGCAGACGGTGAACCTTGCCCTCGACGGGATCGACGCAGCGGCGCTTGCCCGCCGTCTCGAGGCGATGGCGGCCGAGGCGAGGGCGGTCGTCGCCTCGGCGGGACTCTCGCTTCTCGGCATCGATGTCCGCTTTGAGGCAGACATGCACTATCTTGGCCAGACCCACAGCGTGGCCGTGCCGCTTCCCTTCGCGCCCGGGGAGGCGAGCGAGGCATCTATTCGTGCCGCTTTCGAGACGGCCTACGCGGCGTCCTTCTCGCGGCTTCTGCAGGGGATCCCGGTCAGGCTCGCGACCCTGCGCGCGATCGCGGTCGGGCGCCGGCCGCCGATCGACCTCGCCGCACTCGCCCCTGCCCCCGGCGGAACGGTCGAGGCTGCGCGCAGCGGCACACGATGCGTCTGGTTCGACGGCGCTTGGCACGAGGCGGCTGTGTACGAGCGGCTCGAGCTTCCGGTCGGCGCCCGGATCGAGGGGCCGGCGATTCTCGAACAGGCCGATGCGACGATCGTGGTCGACCCGGGCCTCGCGGCGACCGTCGATCCCCTCGGCAACCTGGTGCTGCGCCGCGCATGACGCCCCTTGTGTTGCCGGCCGAAGGTGTCGGCTTCGAGGCGGAGGCGGATGTCGTGGTGATCGGCGCCGGCGCGGCAGGCCTCGTCGCGGCGCTCTCGGCGGCGGGATGCGGGGTGAGCGTCGTCGTGCTCGAGCGTGACCGGCTGCCGCGCGGCTCGACCGCGCTCTCCGCCGGGCTCATCCCCGCGGCCGGAACCCGGTTCCAGAAGGCGAGGGGGATCGAGGACAGCCCGGAAAGGTTCGCCGCCGACATCGCCGCGAAGTCGCGTGGTGCTGCCGACCCTTCCGTGCTCGCCGCCGTCACGACCGCAATCGGGCCGACCCTCGAATGGCTCGCCGACCGTCACGGCCTGCCCTTCGAGGTGATCACCGACTTCCTCTATCCAGGCCACTCGGCGCATCGGATGCACGGCCTGCCGAGCCGGTCGGGCGCGGAGCTGATGGACCGGCTGCTCGCCGCCGCCGAGCGGGAGGGAGTTCCGGTGCTGACCGAGGCGCGGGTGACCACGCTGTTCGCCCGGGCCGACGGGCTCGTTCGCGGCGTGGCGGCGGCCCGGCCCGGCGGCGAGGAGCGGATCGGCGCCCGCGCGGTGGTGCTCGCCTGCAGCGGCTTCGGCGGCAACCGCGCGCTCGTGCGCCGCCACATCCCCGCACTCGCCGATGCGCTCTGGTTCGGCCATCCGGGCAATACCGGCGACGCCTTGGCCTGGGGCGAGGCCCTCGGCGCGGCGACGGCGCATCTCTCCGGCCACCAGGGGCACGGCTCCGTCGCCCACCCGCACGGCATCCTGATCACCTGGGCGGTCATCATGGAGGGCGGCTTTCAGGTCAATGCCCGCGGCGAACGGTTCAGCGACGAGACGGAAGGCTACTCGGAACAGGCCGAGCGGGTGCTGGCTCAGCCGGGCGGAATCGCCTGGGACGTGTTCGACGGCAGGATCGCTGCGATCGCCCGTCAGTTCGAGGACTTCCGCGCCGCCGAGGCGGCGGGCGCGGTTCTCTCTGCGCCATCGCTCGCCGCCCTGGCGGAGGCGATGCGCGTCCCGGCAGCAGTTCTCGAGGGGGAAGTGGCGGCCGCGCGCGGCAGGGACCGGTTCGGTCGCGACTGGTCCCGCACGCCCTCGCTCGCGCCGCCCTTTCACGCCGTCCGCGTGACGGGGGCGCTGTTCCACACGCAAGGCGGGCTCATGGTCGGCCCAGATGCCCGGGTGCTGCGGCGGGACGGCTCGGCCCTGCCGAACCTGTTCGCCGCGGGCGGCGCCGCGGCAGGGCTGTCAGGCCCGATTGCCTCCGGATATCTTTCCGGTAACGGATTGCTCACCGCGGTCGCGCTCGGGCGAATCGCGGGGCTTGAAGCGGGGGGAAGGGGGTGATGGGCACCGCATGGGGCGTTGCCTCGGACACGGGCGTTCTGTCGGAGGTGCTGCTCTGCAGGCCGACCCATTATCGCTTCCTGCCGACGAATGCCGTGGCGCGGGCGGCGCTTGCCCGAGGCGCCGCGGCCGACCTGGGGGCGGCGACGGCGCAGCATCGCGAGCTCGAGGCGGCGCTTGCCGAGTCGGGCGCAGCGATCCGCGAGGTCGTGCCGGAGCCGCACCTTGCCTACCAGGTGTATGTGCGCGATGCGGTGCAGATGACGCATCGCGGTGCGGTGCTCACCCAGCTCGCCCGGCCAGAGCGCCGGGGCGAGTATGCGGCGATGCTGCGGGCGCTCGAAGCGCTCGGCGTTCCCATCTGGCAGATGTCGTCTGCCGGGACCCTCGAGGGCGGCGACATCCACCTGATCCGCCCAGGGCTTGCGATGATCGGCGTCTCGGGGGGACGGACGGACGAGGCCGGGGCGACGCAGTTCGCCCGCTGGCTCCGCCATGAGGGGTGGGAGGTTCGGCTCGTTCCTTTGCCGGAGCATTTCCTGCACCTCGACCTCCTGTTCAGCATGGCGGCAGAGGGTGTCGCCGTGGCCTGCACCGAGGTGCTGGACGAGGGGGTGATCGCCTGGCTCGGCAGGATCGGCGTGCGGGTGATCCCGACCACCTATCGCGAGGTAATGGCGCTTGCGGGGAATGTGCTCGCGCTCGGGGCAGGGCGGGTCCTGTCCTCGCGCGGTGCGGCGCGTGTCAACGCCGCGCTACGGGCCGAGGGGCTCGTCGTGCTCGACCCGGATCTCTCGGTGTTCACGGCCGGCGGCGGCGGCCCGCGCTGCCTCACCGCCCCGCTGCGACGCGAGGGCTAGCGAGCGCCTCGCGCCGGCGCCACTGTCAGGTCGCAAGCGCAGACGAGCGCTCGTCAAGGATCGGCGATGAGATAATAGGAAGGAGGCGGTCCCCTGAACGGAGCCGTCGACAGCATGGGCGACCGACCCCTGCTCGAGTCGCGTTCCCCCTGGCGCCGCGCGCCCGCCGCGGCGCGGCCTCGCCCGCGCGCCTCACGGCACCAGGCTGCCGATTTCCTTGAGCGCGCGCTTGAGCGCGAGCAACCTGCGGTCGCGCTCGGCGAACAGCTCCGCCGGGCTGCGGCCGCTCCAGTCGTAGAAGCCGCGGCCCGAGGTGACGCCGGTCGCGCCCGATGCGACCAGCCGGTCAAGCGTCTCCGAGCGGGTCCGCGCGGGTGGCGGCGGAACCATCGCGTTGGCGAGCGCCTTCTGCGCGAGCAGAAGCCCGGTGAAGTCGGCCTTCATCAGGTGGCCGAGCAGCGGCATGCGCAGCGCAAGCCCGTGCACGATCGCGGTGTCGATCTCGGCTGCATCCGCAACGCCGGAATCGAGCAGGGCATAGACCTCCATCGAGATGACGGCCTGGATCCGGTTGGCGATGAAGCCCGGAACGAACCGCTTGAGCACCAGCGGCCGCTTGCCCATGCCTGCGTAGAGGTCGCGCAGCCGAAGCGGAATCTCGGGTGCACAGCCTGGCCCCGCGACGATGTCGACAAGGTCGATGATGTAGGGCGGCGTGTACCAGTGCGCGATCGCGGCGCAGTCCTGCCGTGCATCGGGGATCAGAGGGAACGGGTCGAGATAGGAGGTGTTCGAGGCGATGATCGCGCCCCGAGGTGCGAGCCGATCGACGGCGGCGAACAGCGCGCGCTTGGCTTCGGCGTTCTCGGTGATCGCCTCGACGACGAGGCCTGCGCCCTCGAGTGTGGCGGCGAGATCGGCATGGGTGGTGACAGCGGCGGCGAGCCAAGCGTCGCCGTGCGTCGTTTCGCCCGCCTCGCGCAGCGTCGCGAGCGCGGCCGACATCAGCGCCGGCGCGCGCGCAAGCGCAGCGGCATCGGTGTCGGTCAGCCGCACGCGGCAGCCGCCAAGCGCATGCACGAGCGCGAGCACATGGCCCATCACTCCGGCACCGATGACCGCGACCTTGAGGCTCATCGCAGGCCCTCCCTCAGCATTTCGACGCCGGAATTATTTTCGGCGCCTTTCCATCGACCACATGCGGGCCTGACGGCGCGCCTGACCGCCGCAGCGCTTCCGGCCCGCGCCGTCCGCGCCCGAGATGATCGCGCCGGATGGCTCGTCGGGAAAGCCCGAGTCACCGCACCGGGGCGTGGGCGCGAAGCGCCTCGAGGCTTGCCGCCGCGAGCGGCGGCACGGCAAGGAAGGCACGCCGCGCCGCCTCGGCTCCGTCGCCGCAGGCCTGCTCGAGCGCGCGTGCCGCCTCGGCGAGAGCGGTCGCGCCGAACGTGCCGGCAGCACTTCTCAGCCCGTGCGCGAGATGGGCGACAGCGCTGAGGTCCCCGTCGGCGACAGCGCGCTCGAGCTGGGCGAGCCGCGCCTCCGTCTCCTCGCTGAACACGGAGAGCAGATGCGCCATCCGCCCTGGCCCGACCGCTTCAGCCATCTCGGCGAGCACGGAGGGATCGACCGCGGGCCTCGGTCCCGAAGGCGGCCGCGGCGCGGTCGCACGCCCCGCGAGCGCGCGGGCGACGGCCTCGAGCAGCGTCTTGGGATCGACCGGCTTGGCGACATAGCCGTCCATCCCCGCGGCGAGGCAGGCCTCGCGATCCTCTGGCCGTGCCGCCGCCGTCATCGCGACGATCGGCACGCGGCCCGCCTCTCCGCCGAGGCTGCGGATCGCCGCCGTCGCCTCGAGTCCGGTTCGTTTCGGCATCTGCACGTCCATCAGCACGAGGTCGAACCCGCCGGAGGCGGCGCGCGCCACGGCCGCCTCGCCATCCTCGACGATCTCGACAGCGTAACCGGCGCGGCGGAGCACAGTGGCGGCGACGATCTGGTTGGCCCGGCTGTCCTCGGCGAGCAGGATCCTCCCGAGCGCCCCTGGCCGCGGCGTCGGTTCGAGGGGGCGTGGCACAAGCGGTGCCGCAGCCGCGGTCGGCACGGCTGCGCCCTCGGCCGCGACCGCAAGCGGCAGGGTCACGGTGAAGGTGGAGCCGCGGCCCGGTGCGGAGGTGAGCGTGATCGTTCCCCCCATCAGCGTCACGAGACGGCGGCAGATGGTCAGCCCGAGCCCCGAGCCGCCGAACCGGGCGCCGATCGAGGCGTCGGCCTGGGTCCAGTGCCGAAACAGTTTCGCCTGCACCTCGGGCGGGATGCCGATGCCCGTGTCGGCGACCGCGAGGCGAACCAGCACCCTGTCCTTCCCCTCCGCGCCGAGGCGCTCGGCGGTGACCGTCACGCCGCCGACGGCGGTGAACTTCACCGCATTGTCGACGAGGTTCCGCAGCACCTGGCGAAGACGCTGGGCATCGCCTCGGAGCACCGGCGGCAGGGCAGGATCGAGGCGCTCACCTAGCGTGATGCCCTTGGCGGCGGCGACCGGGGCGGCGAGGTCGAGCACGGCGCGGATCGTGTCAGCAAGCGCGAAGGGGCTGTCGTCGAGCCGAAGCATGCCCGCCTCGATGCGGCTGATGTCGAGGATGTCGTTGATGATCGCGAGCAGGTCCTGGCCGCAGCGGCGTGCGGTCTCGACGTAGCTCCTCTGCTCCTCAGTCAGCTCGGTGTCGCCGAGGAGCGCGAGCGTGCCCAGCATGCCGTTCATCGGCGTGCGGATCTCGTGGCTCATCGTCGCGAGGAAGTCGGACTTGGTCCGGCTTGCCCGTTCGGCGGCGCGCCGCGCGCGTGCGGCACGCTCTTCGGCGCGGCGACGTAGGGTGACGTCATGCTGGATGCCGATGAAATAGGCGAGCCTGCCGCCCTCGCCGAACACCGGGGCGATGCGGAGTTCGTTCCAGAACCGGCTGCCGTCGCGCCGGTAGTTCACCATCTCGACCGTCACGGGCCTCGCGGCGGCGATCGCGCGCCGAACCTTCGCCACTGCCCGGGGATCGGTCTCCCGCCCCTGGAGGAAGCGGCAGTTGCGCCCGAGCACCTCCTCAGGCGCATAGCCCGTGATGCGCGTGAAGGCCGGGTTGAGGAAGACGATCGGGCAGTCCTCGCGCGACGGATCGGAGATCACGACACCGGTCGGCGCCGCTGCGATCGCCGCCGCAAGGATCGACCCCGCCATGTTCGCCCCTTCGGTTGCGCCGAACTCCGGCAGGGCGGCGTTCGCCGCAGGCCGGGTGTCGCCCGCAGCCTCCGAGGTCATTGGTCGTAGGTCACGAGGCTGTCGAACGGCACATCGAGCCGCGCGCGGCCGCCGAGGAAGGTGAGCTCGATCAGCGCCGCTGCCGCCGGCACGACCGCCCCGACGCGACGAAGGAGCGTGATCCCGGCCGCCATCGTCCCGCCGGTGGCGAGCAGGTCGTCCACCACCACAACGCGCGCCCCGGGAGGCACGAGCCCGTCCTGAACCTCGATCCGGTCGGTGCCGTATTCGAGCGCGTAGTCATGGCCGACCACCCGCCCCGGCAGCTTGCCCCTCTTGCGGAGCATCACGAAGCCAGAGCCGAGCTTCAGCGCGAGCGGGGCGGCAACGAGGAAGCCGCGGCTTTCGACACCGGCGATCAGATCGGGCTGGTGTCGTCGCACGCGCGCGGCCATCCGCGCCATCGCCACCGCCCAGGCCTCGCCATGCGCGAGCAGCGTCGAGATGTCGTAGAAGAGGATGCCCGGCTTCGGAAAGTCCGGAATGGTGCGGATGTGCTCGCGCAGGTCCATGCGACTCTCCCGGAGGTCGACCCCAGGGGATGCTAGAGCACAGGGCTCGGGCCTGGGAACCACCTGTGCGGCGCCATGCGCTGATCGATCCGAGGCCGTGCCGATTGATCCGGATCAAGGCAGCGCCGGCACGGCCGAGGCGAGGGTGTGGTATGGTAGTGTCACGTGCGTGCTTGCCCTTCCTTGGCGGTTGCCGGCCGGTCGTGCCATGAGCGGTGCGAGCGAGACCGATGTGTTCATTCCGCCTCTGCGTCCCGAGCCGGTTCGCTTCGAGGACCTCTCCGTCGCGCGGCTCGAGCGGATGGCGGAGGCCGGCCAGAGATTGATCGCAACAGCGCGGATCCTCGCCAAGACCGGTGACTCGGTGGTCAGCGAGGTGACGGGAGCGTGCTGGCCGATCAAACCTTACGCCCACTATCCGGACGGGGACGTGGTGGATGAGGAGAGCGGCGCGCAATTCTTCTACCACGTCCACCCTCTGCCGACGCTCGCGCCCGGAGCAAAGGGCGAGGCCTCGCTCGCCGGCCACTTCCACTGCTTCGCGTCAGTGACCGGGCGCGACCACACCGCTGCTCCGTCGGAGCCGAGGCGTGGGTCGGGGAAGGCGCACCTCATCGCGGTCGAGGTCGACCGGTTCGGCCTGCCGGTCCGGCTGTTCACGACCAATCGCTGGGTGACGGACGAGACCTGGGTCGAGGCCGAGGCAGCGGCGCGGCTCGCTGACCGATTCCTGGTCGAGATCGCGCGGCCGTCGCTTTCGGCGTCGATCTGGATCTCGTCCCTCGTCCGGCTGTTCCAGCCGCAGATCGCCGCTCTGCTCGAGGCGCGCGATGCCGCCGTCGCCGCGCTCGCGCGCCTCAAGCCAGGGCGGGACCCGTTGGAGGACCGCAGCCTCGAAGTGCCCTCGGCGCTTCTGGTCTCCATCGAGGCGCAGATGGCGGCGGTCCGGGCCGCCCTCGCCCTGCGAAAGGGCTAGCCGCCCTTGGGCCGTGGCGCTGTCGCGCTCCTCGTCGGCCTCGCCGGTTTCGTCGCCTACCTGCTTGTGGTGCTCGAGCTTGCCGCGTTGGTCGCGGGAGCGCATTGGGCGGTCGAGTTGCTGTTCTTCGCGGCGGCCGGGGTGGTCTGGGCGCTGCCTGCGGCGCGCCTGATCCGTTGGGCCGTGGGGGGACGGGCGCGGCGCTGAGCGCTGGGCGAAAGGGGCACCGGCCCCTCCGACACGGAAGCTTCATCGATCCGCCACCGTGGCGTAACCTGCGCGGCCTAAACGCCGCGAGGCCACGAACCAGGGAGAACCAACATGCATCGGAGGTCACTTCTGGCCGGCGCAGCGCTTGCGCTAGCGGTCACCGCATCGCCGGTGTCCGCGCAGCAGCGCGTCCAGATCGAGTTCTGGCACGGGCTGACGCAGCCGCTCGGCGGCATGCTCGAACAGATCGCGGCGGACTTCAACGCGAGCCAGGACCGGTTCCAGGTCAACGCCTCGTTCCGCGGCTCGTACCCAGAGACGATGGCGGCGGCGATCGCCGCGTTCCGCGCCGGCACGGCGCCGCACATCGTTCAGATGTTTGAGGTCGGCACCGGAACGATGATGGCCGCAGGCCGGGCGATCAAGCCGGTGCACGAACTGCTCGCCGAGACCGGTGTCAGCATCGACTTCAACGACTACCTGCCCGCGGTGCGCGGCTACTACAGCCTCGCCGACGGGCGGATGATGTCGATGCCGTTCAACTCCTCGACGGCGATCATGTTCTACAACAAGGAGCATTTCCGCCGCGCCGGGCTCGACCCCGAGAAGGCGCCGGCGACGTGGCCCGAGCTCCGCGCCGCGGCGCAGCGGCTGCGCGCCGCCGGCCTCGCCTGCCCCTTCACCACCGCCTGGCCGACCTGGACGCAGGTCGAGCAGTTCTCGGCAATCCACAACATTCCGCTCGCGACCCTCGACAACGGGTTCGGCGGCCTCGGCGCGGAGCTGCGCATCAACAACCCGACCATGGTGCGCCACATCAACACGCTGATCGAGATGGGGCGCGAGGGCACGTTCCGCTGGGGCGGGCGCGACGGCGCTGGCGATGCGCTGTTCGCCTCGGGCGAGTGCTCGATCATCCACGCCTCCTCCGGCGCTCGGGCGCGTTTCGTGCGCGAGGTGCCGGGAGGTCTGGCCAATCTCGGCGTGGCGATGCTGCCCTACTATCCGGATGTCGAGGGAGCGCCGTTCAACTCGATCATCGGCGGCGCCTCGTTCTGGGCCATGAACCGCGGGCCGAATGCCACGCGGTCGGCCGATGAGCTGCGCGCGGTGGCGGAGTTCTTCCGCTTCATCAGCCAGCCTGCGGTGGCGCTGAAGTGGCACAAGGACACGGGCTTCCTGCCGGTGCGTCTGGCCGCGTTCGAGGCCGCGAAGGCCGAGGGCTTCTACACGCAGAACCCCGGCGCCGACATCCCGATCCAGCAGCTCCTGCGCGGCGGCGGGCAGATGACGGGCAACACTCGTGGCATCCGCTTGGGCGGCTTCGTCGAGATCCGCGTGATCATGCAGGAGGAGATCGAGCGCGCGCTACAGGGCCAGCAGACGGCGCAGCAGGCGATGGACAACGCGGTGCAGCGCGGCAACGTCGTGCTGCGCAACTTCGAGCGCGCCAACCGCGGCGGCTGAGCGGGGGCGGGGAGGGGGCCGTCCCTCCCCGCCTTCTTCCGGCTCCTCGATGCGCAAGCGCGTGATCTTCACCGAAAGGGGGTTGCCGTATCTGCTGCTCGCGCCGCAGATCGCGATCACGGCCATCTTCTTCTTCTGGCCCGCCGGCCAGGCGGTCTGGCAGAGCCTCCTGCGCGAGGACGTCTTCGGCCTGAACGTCGAGTTCGTCGGGCTCGAGAACTTCGCCGACGTCCTGTCTGACCCATTCTATCTCAACGCCGTGCGCAATACGGTGGTGTTCTCGCTGTCGGTGACGGTGCTCTCGATGTCGGTCGCGCTCGGCCTCTCTGTGCTGGCCGACCGGCAGATCCGCGCCGCCTCCCTCTACAAGACGCTGCTAATCTGGCCCTACGCGATCGCGCCCGCGGTCGCGGCCGTGCTGTGGCTCTTTATCTTCCACCCCTCCTTCGGGCTGTTCTCGCAGCTCCTGCGGGGTCTCGGCGTGCCGTGGGACTACAAGCTGAACGGCACGCATGCGATGATCCTCGTCGTGCTCGCCTCGGCCTGGAAGCAGGTCTCCTACAACTTCATTTTCTTCCTCGCCGGGCTGCAGAGCATCCCGAGAAGCGTGATCGAGGCGGCGGCGATCGACGGCGCGGGCGAGGGGCGTCGCTTCTGGACGATCGTGTTTCCGCTCTTGTCGCCGACCACGTTCTTTCTGCTCGTGGTCAACCTCGTCTACGCCTTCTTCGATACCTTCGGCGTGATCCACGCCCTGACCCAGGGGGGGCCTGGGAAGGCGACCGAGACGCTGATCTACAAGGTCTATGCGGACGGGGTGCAGAACCTCAATTTCGGCGCCTCCTCGGCGCAGTCGGTGATCCTGATGGGCGCGGTCATCGCGCTGACGATGGTCCAGTTCCGCTACGTCGAGCGGAAGGTGCACTACTGATGCGCGCGCCCGAAGCCCTCGCCGCACCTGCGCCGGTGGCGGCTTCCGGGTCGCGCCGCCTCCTGCCCAAGGGTACGCTCGTGCACGGGTTCCTGATCCTCGGCGTGCTCGTCTTCGCGCTGCCGATCTACATCACGCTGATCGGCTCGACGCACGATGCCTCGACGATCGGGCGCGGCGAGGTGCCGCTGCTCCCCGGGGCTTACGCGCTCGACAACTACGCCTCGGCCTGGAGCGAGGGCGAGGGCGGGGCGCGCACGGGCTTCCGCGTGCCGGTCGAGACGATGCTGTTCAACTCGCTCGCAATGGCGGTGCTGATCGCGGCGGGCAAGATCGTGATCTCGCTCTTGTCCGCGTATGCCGTCGTGTTCTTCTCCTTCCCAGGGCGGATGCTGTTCTTCTGGCTGATCTTCATCACGCTGATGCTGCCCGTCGAGGTGCGGATCATGCCGACCTTCGCGGTGATGGTCGATCTCGGCATGGTCAACACCTTCGGCGGCCTCGTCGTGCCCCTGCTCGCCTCGGCCACCGCGACGCTTCTGTTTCGTCAGTTCTTCCTCACCATCCCCGACGAACTCGTCGAGGCGGCGAAGATGGACGGAGCCGGTCCGTTGCGCTTCTTCAAGGACGTGGTCGTGCCCCTGTCGATGACGAACGTCGCGGCGCTGTTCGTCATCCTCTTCATCTACGGCTACAACCAGTATCTCTGGCCGCTCCTGATGGTGTCAGACCGGTCGCTCGAGACGATCGTCGTCGGCATCACGAAGATGATCGGCTCGGGCGATGCGCAGAGCCCCTGGCACGTGATCATGGCGACAACGGTGATGGCTCTGATCCCACCCGTCGCGGTCGTGATCCTGATGCAGCGGTGGTTCGTCAAGGGCCTCGTTGAGAGCGAGAAGTGAGGGGGCGCGCATGGCCACACTGACCATCGAGGGCGTGCGCAAGGATTTCGGCGGAACGCAGGTCCTGCACGGCATCGACCTCGCGGTGGGCGAGGGGGAGCTGATCGTGATCGTCGGCGCCTCGGGCTGCGGCAAATCGACGCTTCTGCGCATCGTCGCCGGGCTCGAGACCGCGACCTCGGGGCGGATCCTGATCGACGGGGTGGATGTGACGCGCCTCGAACCGAAGGACCGCGACATCGCCATGGTGTTCCAGAACTACGCCCTTTATCCGCACATGAGCGTGTTCGACAACATGGCCTACGGGCTCAGGATCAGGGGGCTGCCGAAGGCCGAGATCGCCGCGCGCGTGCGCCAGGCGGCCGACCTCCTCGGCATCGGCGGTCTGCTCGAGCGGCGGCCGCGCCAGCTCTCGGGCGGGCAGCGCCAGCGCGTGGCGATGGGCCGGGCGATCGTGCGCGAGCCGAAACTGTTCCTGTTCGACGAGCCGCTCTCCAACCTCGACGCCAAGCTCCGGGTCGCGATGCGCGCCGAGATCAAGCGGCTGCAGCGTCGGCTCGGTGTCACCTCGCTCTACGTCACGCACGACCAGGTGGAGGCGATGACGCTCGGCGACCGGCTGGTCGTGATGCATGCGGGGCGCGCCGAGCAGGTCGCCACCCCGATGGAGGTGTGGTCGCGGCCCGCCAACACCTTCGTTGCCGGGTTCATCGGCGCACCGGCGATGAACTTCCTCGCCGCGACCCTCGCCCCGGGTGGCGAGGCGGCGGTGCTCAAGGCTGGGCCTACCCTCCCCCTCATCGACGGCCGCCGCCCGCTCCCGGACGGGGCGCCGCTGACCATCGGCATACGCCCCGAGCACCTCGTCGTCGCGTCCGACGGGCCGTTCGCGCTCAGGGTCGACCTCGTCGAGCCGCTTGGCGCCGAGAGCCTCGTGCACGGGCTGCTTCCTTCAGGCGAGGCGCTGACGGTGCGCCTCAGCGGCTCCTCGCCTCTGCCCGGGGCGATCCTGCCGCTCTCGGCACCGCCGCTGAACATTCACGTCTTCGAAGCAGAGAGTGGGCGGCGCGTCGATGGGCTTCACCTGCCGCGCAACCCGCAGGCACAAGGCGCGGTCGCCGGCGCCTCCGTTGCCAATGGCGCCGCCGATCGGTAACACTCCGCGCCAGCCTGCTCCGGGCCGGGGGCAGGCGGGCAGATGGAGGCGATGATCGAGGACACGCGCCCATCCGCGCTCGGACGATGGGGAGAGCCCCCGCCGGTGGGGCGATGACCCGCGACCAGGCCGAGACGCGCTGCGAGCCGCCGGGCGGCGAGACCGTCGCCCATGAACTCGTGCGTGTGCCGCCGCCCACCGTCACCCGCGATGAGATCGACCTCCTGATCCGCCGCGCCGGTCTGACCTTGAACGCCGGGCAGAAGGCGGATCTGGCGGTGGCGTACCAGCACATCGTCACGCTCGCCGCGAAACTGCCGAGAGCCCGCCCCTTCGCGGACGAACCGGCCTTCGTGTTCCACCCGCCCCTCCCGAGCCCCCCGATCCCTCCAGCCGAGCAGCCGGCGGCGACCGCAACCACGAAACCGGCAGGGGAGAAGCCGGTCGCCACCCGCACTAAGGGCGCGCGCAAGGCTGCCGCGGCGGCGAAGGCGGCCGCCCAGCCGACGGCGGCGCGGAAGGTCAGGCCCGCCAAGCCGACCGGGGCAAGGGGAGGGAGAGCGAAGGGGCGCGCCGCGAAGGGCCGGACGAAGCCCGCCCGGCGCACATGAGAGGCTCCGACGTCCTCCACCATCTGTCGATCGCCGATGCGGCAGGGATGATCCGCGCCAGACGGCTCTCGCCCGTCGAGCTCGCCCGTGCGCTTCTCGACCGGATCGAGCGTCTGAACCCGCGTCTTGACGCCTATCTCACGGTGACCGCACAGGGCGCGATTGCCCAGGCGCGCGCGGCCGAGAAGGCGCAGATGCAAAGCGCGCTGAAGGGGCCGCTGCACGGCATCCCGCTTGCCTACAAGGACATCTATGACACGGCCGGTGTGCGGACGACGGCGCAGTCGCGCCTTCTCGAGGCGAATGTCCCGGCCCGCGACGCAGAGGCGATACGCCGCCTCCATGAGGCGGGGGCGGTGATGCTCGGCAAGCTCGCCACCCACGAGTTCGCCATCGGCGGCCCTGCCTTCGACCTGCCGTGGCCGCCAGCCCGCAACCCCTGGGATACCGAGCGCTTCACCGGCGGCTCCTCCTCCGGCTCGGGCGCTGCCGTCGCGGCCGGGCTCGCTCTCGGCTCGCTCGGCTCCGACACGGGCGGCTCGATCCGCTTCCCGGCCGCCTATTGCGGCATCGCTGGCCTCAAGCCCACCGCCGGGCTGGTCAGCCGGCGCGGCGTCATTCCCCTCTCGCCGAGCCTCGACACCGCCGGGCCGATGGCCTGGACGGCGGAGGACTGTGCGATCCTGCTCGACTCGATCGCCGGCTACGACCCGCTCGACCCGGCCTCCGTTCCCTCCACCCCGCCGCCCGGCGGCTATGCCGCGGCGGCGCGCCGCGGCGCGAAGGGCCTGAAGGTCGGCATCATCCGCCGCTTCTACGAAACCGATCTTCCCGCCTCGGCCGAGGTGATCGAGCAGATGGCGGAAGCCGAGCGCCTGCTTGCGGATCTCGGCTGTTCCGTCGGCACGGCCAACTGCCCGCCGCTCGCTGCCTTCAACGCCGCCAACCGCCTGATCATCACGGCGGAGGCCTTCGCCCTCCACGAGGCCGAGCTGACCAGCCGCCCGGAAGCCTACAGCCGCGCGTTCCGCGTTCGGGTGATGGCGGGGGGGGTCATGCGCGCGGTGGACTACATCCAGGCGCAGCGCCACCGCCGCAGCCTCGCGGCCGAGCTCAACGCCCTGTTCGACCAGTTCGACGTTCTCGTGACGGCAGCAACACCAGGGCCGGCGCCGAAGCTCGCCGATGTGTCGCTCGACGAGGGCTTGGCACGCCCGACCTACGCCGCACCGGCGAACATCTCGGGGGGGCCGGCGATGTCGGTCTGCTCGGGCTTCGCTCCGAACGGGTTGCCGCTCGGGCTGCAGATCATCGGCCCGCCCTTCGGTGAGGCGTCGGTGCTGGCCCTCGGGCATGCGGTCGAGGAGGCCTCCGGCAGCCGCTCCCGCCGCCCGTCCCTCTGAGCCGCCGGCCGCGAAACCCATGTGCGGCCGCTATTTCCTGTCGCGCCCCCCGGCGGCGCTCGCGCGCCTGTTCCGCACCGTCGATCCGGTTCCTAACGCCCCGCCCCGGTTCAACGTCGCCCCGACCCAGGACAGTCTCGTGGTGCGCCGCAACCCCGAGACCGGCGCGCGCCATCTCGACCTGCTCCGCTGGGGGCTCCTGCCCATCTGGGCAAAGGATGCGGCGATCGGCGCGCGGATGATCAACGCCCGTGCCGAGAGCCTTGCGGAGAAGCCCGCCTTTCGCGACGCCTATGCGAAGCGCCGCTGCCTCGTGCCGATCGACGGGTTCTACGAATGGGCCGAGGTCCCGGGGCAAAGGCGCAAGCAGCCCTACGCGGTCGCGCTTCGGAGCGGCGAGCCGATGGCGCTCGCGGGGCTGTGGGAGCGCTGGCGCGCGCCGGACGGGTCGATCCTCAGGACCTTCGCGGTCGTCACCTGCCCCGCGGCCCCTCTTCTCGCCCGGCTGCACGAGCGCATGCCCGTGGTGCTCCCGCCCGAGGCCTGGCCGCTCTGGCTCGGCGAGGCGGAGGGAGACCCGGCGTCGGTGCTTCGGCCGATGGACGGCTCGGCCTTTCGGATCTGGCCCGTCTCCACCCGCGTCAACGCGGTGCGCGAGGACGACGCGGGGCTCCTCGAGCCGGATCCGGATGCTCCCGCAGTGCCCGGCCTGGAGCAGGCGGAAGGGCTTGGGCTTGTGCCGGAGGGCTGACGCCGGCGGCGCCGCCGCCACGGCCCCGAGGCCGGAGCCCCGTCCGCTCAGCGCGGCGCCACCAGAATGGCGCGGATGTCGTTGACGTTGGTGAGCGTCGGCCCGGTAACGACGAGGTCGCCGCAGCCCGCGAACAGGCTGTAGCTGTTGAACCCGGCCGCGAGCGCCGCCGGGTCGAGCCCTGCGGCGCGGGCGCGCGCGAGCGTATCGGGCGCCACGATCGCGCCTGCCGCGTCCTCGGTGCCGTCGATCCCGTCGCTGTCGCCGGCGATCGCCCAGATCCCCCGGGCGCCCTTGAGCGCGAGCGCAAGGCCAGCGAGGAAGGCCGTGTTGCGTCCGCCGCGCCCGGGCCGCACTGACCCGATCGTCACCGTCGTCTCGCCGCCCGAGAGCAGGACGCAGGGCGGAGCGGCGGGGGTGCCGTGGGCCGCACAGGAGAGCGCGATTCCGGCCATCACCGTGCCCATCACCGTGCTCTCGCCTTCGAGCGCATCGCCGAGGATGAGCGGGGTGAGGCCGCGTGCGCGAGCGGCCGCGGCGGCGGCTTCGAGCGCCATGCGCGGGGTCGCGATCAGCCGGAACTCGGCGCGGGCGAGCCGCGGGTCGCCCGGCTTTGGGGTCTCGTCCCGCGCGGCCGCGAGATGGGCGGCGACCGGCTCGGGAAGGCTGATCTGGTATTTCGCGACGATGGCTCGGGCGTCCGCGAAGGTCGTCGGGTCGGGCACGGTCGGCCCCGAGGCGATCACCGCCGGGTCGTCGCCGGGCACGTCTGAGATCGCGAGCGTGACCACCCGCGCCGGCGCGGCGGCGGCGGCAAGCCGCCCGCCCTTGATAGCGGAGAGGTGTTTGCGGACCGCATTCATCTCCCCGATCGTGGCGCCGGAGGCGAGCAGCGCGCGGTTCACCGCCTGCTTGTGCTCTGCCGTCAGCCCCGGCGCAGGCAAAGACAGAAGCGCCGACCCGCCGCCCGAGATCAGGGCGAGCACGAGGTCGTCTTCCGTGAGGCCCGAGACCGCGTCGAGCACCGCGCGTGCCGCTGCCTCGCTGCGCGAGTCCGGAACCGGGTGGCTCGCCTCGAGCACGCGCACGCGCCGCGTCGGAACCGCATGCCGGTCAGGCGTCACCACAACGCCTTCGACCGGCGCACTCCAGGCTTCCTCCGTCACCTGCGCCATCAGGGCGGCGGACTTGCCGGCGCCCACCACGACGGTTCGGCCGCGCGGCCGGTCGATGGTGGCAAGGGCGGGAGGCAGCACGACGCGCGGGTCGGCCGCCGCGATGGCCGAATCGAAGATCGCTCTGAGCGCCGCCCGCGCCGCCCCGTCGGTCCACTCCACCGTGGCATCCTCCCGCTTGCCTTGTCCGGGCGGCGGAGTATGGCGAAGGGTACCCGCGCGCGCCATCTAGGCGCAGGTCGCCCCAAGCGGGGGCAAGGAGCGTCAGAGGAGCTAGGCCATGGCCGCACCCGAGTTCGACGAGGCAACACGCACCGCCCTCGAGGCCGCCGCCTTCAGGCGGCTCGTTCAGCACCTGCGCGACCGCACCGACGTGCAGAACATCGACCTGATGAATCTCGCGGGCTTCTGCCGCAACTGCCTCTCCAAATGGTATCGCGCCGCCGCCGAGGAACGCGGGCTTGCGCTCACCTATGACGAGGCGCGCGAGATCATCTACGGCATGCCCTACAAGGAGTGGCAGGCCCGCTATCAGAAGGAGGCCTCGGCCGAGCAGCTCGCCGCCTTCGCCGCCAACGCGCCGAAGGATCATTGACCTCCGTCATGGTCCGGCGCTGCGCGCTGGCGCCAGATGCGAAAGGAGGGCGGGGCGCTTCGTAGCGCGGCTTGAAGCGACCGGCGGTCGCCGCTATCCCTCCCGCCCCCGGACGGAGACGCGCCCATGGCCAAGGCAGCCGAGAAGCGAGCGGAGAACGAGACCTACGGCATCGCTGCCGACAGGCTCCGAAGCCTCGTCGAACGCATCGAGCGGCTCGAGGAGGAGCGCAAGGCGCTCGCCGGCGACATCCGTGACATCTATGCCGAGGCGAAGTCGGCCGGGTTCGACGTCAAGGTGCTGAGGCAGGTCATACGCCTCCGCCGCCAGGACCAGGCGGAGCTCGAGGAGCAGGAGACGCTGCTCGATCTCTACAAGCGTGCGCTCGGCATGGCCTGAACCGCCCGGCCGGCGCAGGAGGGACGGGGAGGCGTGCTTGAACCGTCCTCTCCGCTGTGGCAATCAGCCGCCGAGCCTGTGCGGGCTGCTGTAGCTCAGTGGTAGAGCACTCCCTTGGTAAGGGAGAGGTCGAGAGTTCAATCCTCTCCAGCAGCACCATCGGCGTCCGTGCTGCTGCGCACGCGCTGACGCAACGGTTCGCATCGACGCTTCGCCGACGTCGGCGCGCGGCGGCGAGGGAAGCCTGAGGGGCTTGGCGGGAGGGGGTGCACGGTGCGGGAGTGGTCGAACCGCTTCGGCGATCCCGCCCTTCCGCTCCGGCTTGAACCGCGACGCCAGCGCGCGGCACGCTGACGTCGCCGTCCCTGGTTGTGATTCCCCGCTATGCACGTCGTCTGCCCGAGCTGCGATGCCCTCAACCGGCTCCCTCCCGAACGCCTCGCGTCGCGGCCGAAATGCGGCGCCTGCGGCGCGCCGCTGTTCCAGGGCAAGCCCGTCGCTCTCGATGCAGCGCGGTTCCGCCGGCATCGCGACCGTGGCGACCTGCCGCTGCTTGTCGATTTCTGGGCCTCCTGGTGCGGCCCCTGCCGTGCCATGGCACCGCAGTTCGAGGCGGCGGCAGCGGCGCTCGAGCCAGAGGTGCGTCTCGCCAAGGTCTCGACCGAGGAGGCGCCGGAGCTCGCCGCCGCGCTCCAAATCACCGGCATCCCGCTGCTCGTGCTGTTCAGGGGCGGCCGCGAGGTCGCCCGCCAGGCTGGGTTGATGCCCGCCGCACGGATCGAGGCCTGGACGCGGGCGCATCTGTAGGCGGCGCGACCGCGGAAGATCGCGCCAGCGGAACGACCGGTGTGCGCAACAGCTCGGCGAGCAGCGGGTTCGGGAACCGCCGGCGCGCGGTGATGGCGTAGAAGCTCTCGGCAAGCCCCGGCACCGCCGCGCGCTCCTCGAGCAGCCCGGCGCGCAGCTCCTCGAGCACCACGATCGGCGGCACGAGCGTCACCCCCTCGCTTTCGCGCGCGAGCAGCCGCAGCATCGCCATGTCATCGACCTCCGCTACGACGACGGGTCGGATCCCCGCACGATCGAGCATCAGGTCGAAGCCCTGGCGTATGCTGCTCTCCCGCCCCGGCAGCAGAACCGGCGTCGCCCGCAGATCATCAGGGAAACGGAACGGCCCGGCACCGGGGCGGCCGACCAGACTCACGGGCTGCTCGGCAAGCAGCACGGCCGTGCGCTCCGCCGCCGCCTCGTGCGCGACCGGCACGTTCGACAGAACCACATCGAGCGACAGCGAATCGAGCCGCGCGAGCAGCTCGCGGAGCGAGCCGCTCTCGACAACGATCTCGACATCGTTCCGGCCAAGGAAGGGGCGCAACAGCTCGAGCTGGAAGTTTCGCGACAGCGTCGCTACGGCGCCGATCCGCAACAGGCGCCGGCTCTGGCCGAAACTGCCCCGAAGCGCGTCGAGGAGCTCCTCGCCGGTGCGGAAGATCCGCTCCGCATGGTCGAAGGCGATCCGCCCCGCCTCGGTCAGCTCGAGACGCCTGCCCTTGCGCTCGAACAGAGGCTCGCCGAGCTCCGCCTCGAGCGCGCGCAGCTGGGTCGAGAGCGCCGACTGGGCGATCCGGAGCCGCTCGGCGGCGCGGGTGAGGCTGCCCTCGCGCGCGATCGCCCAGAAATGCCGCAGGTGGTGGTAGTTCAGGGGCGCCATTGGACTCTTCTGTCAGAACGAACATACGATTTCAATCTTTGTATTTTACTGAATGATGTCGCCCGGGCTACCCATCCGCGCCGCTCGAACGCCGCTCGCGAGGTTTCGCCCCGATGCGCACCCTCCTTCCCGTCCTGGCCGCCCTCGGCCCGCTGCTTCTGGTGCTGCTCGGCCTCGTTCCCGCCGCCGCGGCCGATCGCGCGTCGAGGCGCATGCGGCTTGCGGTCACGGCCGCCGCGGGCATCGCCGCGCTCTCCGCCGCCGTCGTGGCGCTGGCGCTCGCCCTCGGCGGGCGCGCCCTCCCCGGTGCGATCATCCAGCTCGACTCTGTCTCGGCGACGATGCTGCTTCTCGTCTCGTCGATCGGCGCGGTGGTGGCCGACTACAGCCGGCGCTACCTCGACGGCGATCCGGGCCAGGGCCGCTTCATGAAGTGGCTCGCTCTCACCCTCGCCTCTGTGCTCGCGCTCGTGATCGCGGGCAACCTCCTCCTGCTCGCCGCCGCCTGGGTCGCGACCAGCCTCTGCCTCAACCGGCTGCTGCTGTTCTACGGCACGCGGCCGGGGGCGGTGCTCGCAGCCCGCAAGAAGGCGATCGTCTCGCGAGTGGGGGATGCCGCACTCGTCCTGGCCTTCCTTCTCTTGTGGCAGGGGTTCGGAACACTTGGCATCGCCGAGCTCCGCGAGGCGGCCTCTGCCCTTGCCGCACGCGGCGAGGAGGGGCTCCTCGTCGGGGCGATCGCGCTCCTGCTCGCGGTCGCCGCCGTGCTCAAGTCGGCGCAGTTCCCGGCGCATGGCTGGCTGATCGAGGTGATGGAGACGCCCACCCCCGTCTCGGCGCTGCTGCACGCTGGCATCATCAACGCCGGTGGGTTCCTGATCATCCGCTTCGCCGACGTGGTGGCTCTCTCGCCGGCCGCGCTCGACCTCTTGCTGATCGTCGGGGCCGCCACCTCCGTGATCGGGGCGGCGGTGATGCTGACGCAGACGAGCGTCAAGGTGGCGCTTGCGTGGTCCACCGTCGCGCAGATGGGCTTCATGGTGATGCAGCTCGGCCTCGGCGCGTTCGCCGCGGCGCTTCTGCACATCGTCGCGCACGCCCTCTACAAGGCCCATGCCTTCCTCTCCTCGGGAAGCGTGGTGGCGGCGCGCCGCCCCGCGCCTCTTCCGCCCTTGCCGAAGCGCGTGCTTCTGCCGGCGCTCGGCGTCGCGGTGGCGATCGTTCTCGCCGTCGGTGCGGCTCTTGGGATGCCTGCGGCCGAGGCTCCGGCGGCTGCGGTGCTCGGCTCGGTTCTCGTGATGGCTCTCGTGCCGACGCTCGCGACCGCCGCCGCCGCGGCCGGCTCTGCGGCCTTCGTGCTCAGGGCCTGGGCGATGGCAGGCGGCGTGGCCGTTCTGTGGTTCGGGCTTCAGGCCGGGGCGGCGGCCCTGTTCGCGTCTGCCCTGCCGGAGGCGACGGCGCCGCGGTCGCTGTTCGCCGCACTCCTGTGCGTGCTCACTGTGCTCGCCTTCGCCGCCCTGCTCGTGCTCAACGTCGCGCGGCGCTCTCCCGTGCCGGGGCGGCTCTTGGGCGCGCTCTACGTCCATCTCCTCAACGGGGCCTATGTGAACGCGGCGATAAACGCCCGGCTCGCTCGGCCCGCTTCTGCCAAGGGAGGCCAGTGATGCCCGACGGCTCTTTCGCCCTGCCGCGGCTTGCGCTCGAGGAGCGGGCGCGCCGCGCCTGCGCCCGCGTCGCACCACTCTGGCCGCTGCGCGATTTCGTCGCGGTCAACCCGTTTCTCGGCCTCGCCGACCGGAGCTTCCTCGAGGCGGCTGTGACGCTCCGAAGGGTGGCCGGGCGCGACCTTCTGCCGAAGCCGGAGGGGGCGAGCATCGAGCCTCCTTCCGTTTCCCCGCGTGCTTTGACGGTGGCCGACGTGCTGGACGCCACCCTCGGCACCGACTGGTCGCGCCGCGTCACCGACGAGATCGGCAAGTGGGCGGCGGCATGGTCGGACGAGGGCCAGGCCGCGTGGCCGATGCCCTGGCGCGACCTGCCCTTCTACGCCGCCTGGCGCGCTGCCATGGCGCATGACCGCGCGCCGGAGGCGATGGGGCTTGCCGGGTTCCGCAAGACCATCGCGGCCATGCCCGAGGATCCAGTCGAGACCATTGCGGCGACGCTCGAGATGATCGACCTCGGGCCGGAGGCGTCCGACGACTACCTCCACCGCGCCCTGCTCTCCGTCGCCGGCTGGGCCGGGCTGTTTCGGCAGAAGGGGTGGGCGCGCGAGCTTGCGGGCGAACCCGACGACACGGTGCTCAACCTGCTCGCGGTTCGGCTCGCCTGGGACGCGGCTCTGTTCACCCTTCACGATGTCCCGCGATTCCGCTCGGCCTGGGCGGACCGTCTCGCCGCTCCCGACCCCGAGGCGCCCGATCTCTCTGCTGCGCTCGCCGCCGTCGAGGCGCGAGAGGCCTCGTTCCGCCGCCGGATCATCGACCGCCTCGGGCCCGATCCCGCGCGTCCCGCGGCACCGCTCGCCCAGGCCGTGTTCTGCATCGACGTCCGCTCCGAGGTCTATCGCCGCGCGCTCGAGCGTGTCGCGCCCGAGGTCGAGACTTTCGGCTTCGCCGGCTTCTTCGGCTTCGCGGTCGACTATGTGCGGTTCGGCGATGGCGCAGGGTCGGCCCAGTGCCCGGTTCTGTTGCGCCCAAGCGTGACGATCTGCGAACGGGTGGCAGGCGCCGCCCCGGCGGAGGCCGAGCGGATCGCGGCGAAGGTGGTGCTGTCGCGACGGCTTGCCGATCTATGGTCGGCCTTCCGCTCCTCGGCCGTTTCCTGCTTCGCCTATGTCGAGACGATCGGCCTTGCCGCCGCCGCGGGGCTGCTGCGCGGCGTGCTGCGCCGGCCCGCGTCGGAGGGCGGGCTTGCCGCGCTCGCGCCCGACCTCTCGCCGCGGAGCTGGAATGGCCGCTCCACCGGTATGGCGACGGCGCAGCGGATCGATGCGGCCGAGACGGTCTTACGCGCGATGTCGCTCACGGATGGCTTCGGCGGAATCGTCCTGCTCGTGGGCCACGGGGCCCGCACAGTGAACAACCCGCATGCTGCGGGGCTCGATTGCGGCGCCTGCGGCGGGCATTCGGGCGAGAGCAATGCGCGGATCGCGGCCGCGGTTCTGAACGACCCGCTGGTGCGCCAGGGTCTTGCCGAACGCGGCATCGTGATCCCCGCCGATACCTGGTTCGTCGCCGGGCTGCACGAGACGGTGACGGACGAGATCACCCTGTTCGACACCGATCGCGTGCCGCCCTCGCAGGTCGGGACCCTCGAGACGCTGCAGCGGGCGCTCGCCGAGGCCTCCGCCCGCGCGCGTGCCGAACGCGCGCCGCTGCTCGGCCTCGCGTCGGAAGCGGACGCCTCCGCCGACACCGCCCGGCGCTCGGCAGACTGGTCGGAGGTTCGGCCCGAGTGGGCGCTCGCCAACAACGCCGCCTTCATCGCCGCGCCGCGCGCGCGCACGCGCGGTCTCGACCTCGGCGGGCGTGCCTTCCTGCATACCTATGACTGGCGACAGGATCGCGGCTTCGGCGTGCTCGAGCTGATCATGACGGCGCCGATGGTGGTCGCGAACTGGATCAACCTCCAGTACTGGGGCTCGACGGTGGACAACGAGGCCTGGGGCAGCGGCAACAAGACGCTGCACAACGTCGTCGGCCTCTTCGGCGTGCTCGAGGGTCAGGGGGGAGACCTGCGCACGGGCCTTCCCTGGCAGTCGGTGCATGACGGCACGCGCTTCGTACACGAGCCGCTTCGTCTCTCCGTGTTCATCGAGGCGCCGGAGGAGGCGATGGATGAGGTGCTCGCGCGTCATGACGCGGTTCGCCGCCTCGTCGACAACGGCTGGCTGCACCTCTTGTCAATCCGCCCGGACGGAACGGTGGCACGACGGCTTGCCGAGGGCCGCTGGGAGCCGGAGACCACGCGCGCTCTCGAGGAGGTTGCCTGAGGCGAAGGTTTCGGCGCCTCGCCCTGCGCGGGGCGCTCCGGCGCGCGCAGCGAAGAGGGCGTTGACGCCGGCGTGTCGAGGGCCGAGGCGAGGGCGTGCACGCCTCGGCCACGGCTCGACGACTGGCTGCGACCGCGGCCAGGCGTGTGGGCCGGTCTCCCGGCCCGGGCGGGCTGCCGATGATGCCGCTGTCTTGCCTGCGGCCAGGAAGCGACGCGCTGAAGACGCGCGATCTGCAGCCGACCTGCCCCGAGATCTGGCTTCGCATTTCGGCACGCGCGGCGGCCGGCGCGCCGCCGGACTTGCTCAGCGGCTGCGATCCTCAGGTGGGCGGCAGATGCGCGCGGCGAGGTCGTAGCGCCCCTCGAGGTCGTCACGCGTCTGCGAAGGGTGCCGCGGAACCCCAAGCAGATAGGTCGCCCGCCCGATCAGATGGCTTGCGACCGGAGCGGTGAGCAGAAGGAAGGCGATGCCGGCGATGGCGCGGACGCCCGCGGAGAGATCGCCAAGCCCGAGCGCGACTGCGATGAAGAGCAGCGAGCCGCCGAGCGTTCCGGCCTTGGAGCTCGCATGCATGCGCATCATCGCATCCGGCAGGCGCCAGACGCCGATCGCGGCGACGAGCGCGAACCCGGCACCTGCGAGCACGAGCAGGGCAACGGCGAGCTCAGTCATCGGCGTGATCCAGCGGCGGAGGATCCGCCTGCGCGCGGCGGCGGAACGCTACCCACTCGACATAGCGCGCGAAGGCGACCGTCGAGAGGAAGGAGACGAGCGCCATCACGAGAGCGAGATCGAGGAAAGCGGTGGAGCCGGTCTCAAGCGTGTGCAACAGCGCCGCGCAGATGCTGACGAGAGCGAGCATGTCGAGAGCGACGATCCTGTCCGGCAGGTGCGGCCCGCGCACAAGACGCGCGAGCCCAATCGCGAAGGCAAGGCCGAGCATCGCCCAACCGATCAGCATCGCAGCGGCGAGCAGCGCGCTCATCGCAGCACCTCGAGTAGCCGCGCCTCGAAGTTCTGGCGAATGTCCGCCTCCACCGCCGCCGGGTCGTCGAGCATCATGACATGGACGTAGAGCGTCGAGCGGTCGTTCGAGACGTCGATGCTCATCGTTCCCGGCGTGAGGGTGACGAGGTTGGCGAGCGTCGCGATCTCGACGTCGCGCGACGCGACAAGCGGCACGGCGATCACTCCGGGCCGTGCCGTGATCCTCGGCGCGAGCACTTGGCGCGCAACCGTCCAGGCGCTCCGGATCAGCGCGCCGGCGTAGAAAAGGGCGAAGGAGAGGCCGGCGAGGGTGCGCCGGAAATAGCTGCTTCGCGCGCCGCCCCAGAGGTGGCGCGTCAGCCAAAGGGCCGCAAAGCCCGCGACGAAGCCGGTCGAGAGCGCCCAGGCGCCGAAGCTGCCGAAGGCGCCGCACCAGCCGAGCATGAGCAGGAGATTCAGCACAAGAAGCGACGGCGCCCCTGGCGCAGGGGGAAGGGGCGGTGGCGCCGCAGCAGGCCCGGTCATGACCGCGCTCCCAGAACTGCGGTGATGTAGCGCGCGGGCTCGGTCAGCTCGGCAGCGGCACGTTCCGCGACCGCGAGGAACGGCTGCGCGAACAGGCCGATCACGACCGTGCAGGCGGCGAGAGCGGCGATCGGGGCGACCATCGCGCGCGGCGCCTCGGTCGCGGCCACTGCGCCGTCCGGGTGCGGCTTCCAGAACGCCTCGCCCCAGATCTTCGTCATCGAGTAGATGGTGAGCAGGCCGGTGACCAGAGCGGCTGCGGCGATCCAGAAGCCGCGCTCGTCGAGCGCGGCCTTGATCACGATGTACTTCGCCCAGAAGCCGGAGAGCGGGGGGAAGCCCGCGAGCGAGAAGGCTGGGATGAAGAACAGGATCGCAAGCCACGGTGCTGCGACATAAAGCCCGCCCGAGCGCTTCAGCTCCATGCTTCCGACGAGGTGGCGCGCCACCCCGGCGATGAGGAAGAGGTTCGCCTTCACCACGATGTGGTGGACGAGATAGAACACCGCACCCACGAGCCCTAGCCGCGTGCCGAGCGCGAGCCCCATCACCATGTAGCCGATCTGGCTCACAATGTGGAACGAGAGGATGCGACGCCACTCGTTCTGCGCCGCCGCCCCGAGCACGCCCGTGAGCATCGTCAGCCCGGAGGTCCAGAGAAGAAGCGTGTTGGTCCAGGCCGGGTCGTGGGTGAAGATGAGCGTGACGACGCGGATCAGGGCGTAGACGCCGACCTTGGTCAGAAGCCCGGCGAACACCGCAGAGACCGAAACGAGCGGGGTGTGGTAGGAGGCCGGAAGCCAGAAGAACAGCGGGAACACCGCCGCCTTCATCCCGAAGGCGGCAAGCAGCATCATCGCCGCCGCGTTCAGCACGCCGACATTCTCGATTCGCGGCACCGCGAGCGCGAGGTCGGCCATGTTGAGCGTGCCAGTCAGCCCGTAGATCAGGCCGGTGGCGAGCAGGAACAGGCTCGTGGCAACGAGGTTGAGCGCGAGATATTTCACCGCCCCGTCGGTCTGCGCCTTCGAGCCACCGATCACGAGCAGGCCGAAACTCGCGATGAGCAGCACCTCGAACCAGACATAGAGGTTGAACAGGTCGCCGGTGACGAAGGCGCCGCAGACGCCGGCGAGCAGAACGTGGCTCAGCGGGTGGAAGAAGGCGCGCCGGTCCTCCTCGCTGATCTCGGCGGTCGCGTAGGCGAGGCAGGCGAGCCCGGTGATGGCGGCGATCAGCGTCATCACCGCCCCCAGCGTGTCGACCGCGAGCGTAATGCCGAAGGGCGCCGCCCATCCGGAGGCCTGGACCACGACGATGCCGTCGCGCCACACCGCCGCGAACAGCAGAGCGGAATCGACGAGCAGCGCGGCCGCGAAGCCGAGCGAGAGCGCGGTCTGAAGCCGCGGCCGGTTGTGCGCGATGAGCGTCGCCGCCGCGGCGGCGAGCGGCAGAAGCGCGGCGAGCGCGGCGTACCAGCCGTTCATTTCGCTTCCCGAGCGGGCGGCGGCTCGGCCACGCGCATCTCGTCGGTGCGCACGGTTCCGAGCCGCGCCTGGGCCTGCCACGTGAGCACGAGGGCGAAGGCAAGCAGCCCGAAGCCGATCACGATCGCCGTCAGGACGAGCGCCTGCGGCAGCGGGTTGGCGAAGGCGCTGGCGAAGCCCTCCGCGCCCTCCTGCACGAGCGGCGGAGCGGAAGGGGTGAGCCGGCCGGCGACGAATATGGCGAGGTTCACGGCGTTCGAGAGCATCGTGAAGCCGAGCAGGAAGCGCACCAGGTTGCGCGACAGCATCAGCCAGACCGCGACCGCGACCAGAACGCCGATGAGGATCGCGAGCGTCGCCTCCATGCGTCACTCCGGCGCGTATTCGAGGGCGGCGATCAGCGCCACCACGCTGCCGACGACCACGAGGAACACGCCGATGTCGAACAGGAGCGGCGTGCCGAGCGGCACGACGGCGCCGTCGCCGAGGTCGAGCTTCGCCCACAGAGCCTCCATGGGCGGCAGGCCCGCAAGGGCGGAGGGCAGGATCGACAGAACCGCCAGCGCAAGCCCGATCGCGGCGACCCCCACCGGCGGCAGCCACAGCATGCGCCGCGCCGCCGCCGGGCCGAAGGCGATGCCCTGCAGCGCGGCGGCCGACGCCGCCACGAGCCCGCCGATGAACCCGCCGCCTGGCTCGTTATGGCCGCGCCAGAGCAAAAACAGCGAGAGCATGAGGAGAAGCGGCGCGAGCGCCCGCGTCGCCGCGCGCAGGATGAGGCTGCTCACCTGTCCTCCCTCCCACCCGCGTCCGCGCGCCTGCGGCCGAACCGCATCATCGCCGCGATCCCCCCGAGTGCCGCCGCGACCACCACGGTGATCTCCCCGAGCGTGTCGAGCGCGCGGAAATCGACCAGGATCACGTTGACCACGTTGCGCCCGAGCCCGCCGGGAACCGCGTTGGCGCCGAACCATTCCGCAAGACGCGGATCGAACGGCTCGGCGAGCACGCCGAGCATCAGCACGGCGACGAGCACGCCCGCCCCGGCGGCGATCATGATCGTTCCGGGGCCGGGCCGGTCTGCCTCGGAGGTGATGCGGAAGCCGGGCAGGCGGATCAGGATCAGCGCCAGGATCACGACGATCAGCGTCTCGACCATGAACTGGGTGATCGCGAGGTCGGGCGCGCTCCAGAGCATGAAGATCATCGTGACCCCGAGCCCCACCATCCCCAGCGCGGTGACGGCGAGAAGACGCGTCGTCGCAAGCGCTGTCGCCAACGCCGCTGCGGCGGTGAGCACGATCACCGCCCATTCAATGAGCTTCCCCCCGTCGCCGAGGGGGGCGAGGGCGAAGGGGCCGCGGAACGCACCGGCGATGACGACGAGGCCAACCACGGCGAAGGTCGCCGCGACATAGCGGTGCAGGAGCCCGGGCTGCATCAGCCGCGTGAGCCAGGAGGCGAAGGCGGCGAGGCCCGCGAGCAGATGGTCGTAGCCGCGATCGGGCCCGCGCTCGAGCACCGGAGCGGAGCGGGCGCGCGCCTCCGCTCCGAACCGCACCCAGGCGAGGTAGATCGCCGCACCGGCCGCGAAGGTCGCGAGCGTCAGCAGGAACTTCCAGTCGAACCCTTTGAAGAGGGTAATCTCGAGCGCCGGCTTGGTGCCGAGCACGGCAGCGGCGGCCGGAGCGATCAGGAGGTCGGCCGCGAGCTGGGGCGACATGCCGAAGACGAGGCCGAGCGCGCCGAGGAGAAGAGGGCCCGCGAGCATGGTCCAGGGCGCCTCGTGCGCCTCCGCCGCAGCCTCGGAGGCCTGCCCGAGATAGGGCCTGAGCCCGGCGATGCAGGCGACCGCGAAACCGGCAGCATTGGCTGCGGTCGCGGCCGTGAGCGTGAGCCCGATCTCGTCCGAGGCCTTGGCGAGACCGATCAGCTCCTTCGCCACCCAGCCAAGGCTCGCGGGAAGGCCCGCCATCGAGAACGCGGCCATCGCGGCGGCGGCGAAGGTGAGCGGCATGGCGCGCGCGAGGCCGCGAAGCCGTGTGAGGTCGCGCGTGCCGGCTTCGTGGTCGAGGTTGCCCGCGGTCATGAACAGGGCGCCCTTGTAGAGCGCGTGGACGAGCAGGAACGCCATCGCCGCCTTCACCGACGGCTCGAAGCTCGGCGCGAGCAGGAACACGAGCGTGCCGAGGGCGGCGACGGTGGTCCAGGCAAGGACGAGCTTGAGGTCGGTCTCGAGCAAGGCGAACACCGCGCCCATGAGCATGGTGAGGCCGCCGACGAGGCCAAGCGAGACGAGCCACACGTCGGTGCCGCCGAGCGCCGGCTCGAGCCGCGCGAGCAGATAGACACCCGCCTTCACCATGGTCGCCGAGTGCAGATAGGCGGAGACGGGGGTCGGGGCTGCCATTGCCCCGGGCAGCCAGGAGTGGAACGGCCACTGCGCGCTCTTGGTGAAGCAGCCCACCAGGACGAGGACGAGCGCCGGGCCGTAGAGAGGGCTCGCCTGCAGCCAGGACTTCGCAAGCGCGAGATCGGACAGTTCCCAAGAGCCCCCGGCTTCGGCGAGCAGGATCATGCCTGCAAGCAGCGCAAGCCCACCTGTGCCGGTGATCAGCAGAGCCTGCAGGGCGGAGCGGCGCGCGTGCGGCTTCGCCGCTTCGAAGCCGACAAGCAGGTAGCTCGCGAGGCTCGTGAGCTCCCAGAACACGAACAGCGCGATCATGTTGTCGGAGAGCACGACGCCGAGCATCGCCCCCATGAAGGCGAACAGGATCGCGAAGAAGCGCCCGAGCATCACGTGGCCAGCGAGGTAGCCGCCGGCGTAGAGGACGACGAGCGTGCCGATGCCGGTGATGAGAAGGGTGAAGAGGGCTGACAGCCCGTCGAGGTTGAAGGAGAGCGAGACCGAAAGCCCGGGCACCCACGGCGTCGCCTCGATCCGGCCCGGGAACGCCTCGCCCAGATTGGCCATCGCCCAGGCGAACAGCGACGCGGGAACCAGCGCAAGCACGAGAGCAGCGCGATCGCGCAGGCGTGAGACGATCAAGGGGGCCAGAAGGGCAGCGGCGAACGGGGCGAGGACGACCGTCAGCATGTCGCACCCGCTACGCTGCAGGCCGCGCTGCGGCACGTGGCCTGACCTCTGACGAACCCCCGGCGCATCGCCTTCCCCGTTGGCGCGCCGCGTCGAGGACCTCCCGGGCGGCGCGGAAACGCAGGCGGCGGCCCCGGCCGCACGACCCACACGATCGAGCGGCATATATGCGCCGGCTGCATGGCGTTCAACCCGGTGCTGCCCGAGGGCGCCGCAGCGCGATGTTCGCCGCCCCGGCATCCGACTGTCCTTCATCAAGGCTTAAGCGATGCGCGCCATCGTGCCCGAGGGTCGGGGAGCCTCCCCCGCAACCGGCGGGGCGTATCCCCGAGGCGTGGGCGCTGGATGAGCAGGAAGACGGGCAGGGAGAAGGACGGCGCGACCCTCGTGATCAGGCGCGAGGAGGCTGCGGAGCACGGCCATCATGGCGGCGCGTGGAAGGTCGCCTATGCCGACTTCGTCACCGCGATGATGGCCTTCTTTCTCTTGATGTGGCTTCTCAACGCCACCTCGCAGGAACAGCGCCTCGGCATCGCCAACTACTTCTCGCCGACCAACCTGTTCGGGGCCGGCGAGAGCGGCACCGGCCGGCCCTTCGGCGGCTCCTCCCCGGTCGATGACGGCTCGCTGGTCGGCCGATCGGGCACGCCGACGATCGAAGACCGGCCGGAACGGGGCCCGCCGCCCGAGGAAGAGGAGGACGCTCCCGGCTCGGCGGGCGAGCGCGACGGCCGCGCCGGCGACCTCGGCGACAGGCCGAAGCCGCACGCAACGGGCGGCTATTTCCCGCACCCCCGCGCCGCCGGTTCCGGCGGCGAGAATGCGACCGACCGCGGCGCGGCCGACCGGGAGGGTCCTGAGGCGACGGCGGCGCCCGGCTCGGCCGCCGAGATCGCCGCGCGCGCGGAGGCGGAAGCCGCGGCGGAAGCCGAAACGCGCGCCCTCGAGGCGGCGGCGGAGGCGCTCAGGCGGTCGATCGCCGACGACCCGGCTCTTGCCGAGCTCGCCCGCCAGGTCGCGATCGACGTCACGCCGGAGGGCCTGCGCGTTCAGCTGATCGACGCCGAGCGGACGCCGATGTTCGCCTCCGGCTCGGCGGTCCCGTCGGAGCGGGTGCGGCTTCTGCTTGCCAAGGTGGCGCCCACGCTCGCCGCGATCGGCAACCCGCTCACCATCATCGGCCATACCGATGCCGCACCGTTCCGGTCAGGCAGCGGCATGACCAACTGGGAACTCTCGGCCGACCGTGCCAACGCCACGCGCCGGCTGCTGATCGAGGCCGGGTTCCCCGAATCCGGTATCCGCTCGGTGACCGGCGTGGCCGACCGCGAGCCGCTCCTGCCCGCCGAGCCGCGCGCCGCGGCGAACCGACGGATCGCGCTCCTGATCCAGCGGGTGCATCCCGCCCCGGGCTCCTGACGGGCGGCGCGCATGCTCACCCTCGCCGGTTTCGCCTTCCTGCTGATCATGGTGTTCGGCGGCTACATGCTCGCCGGGGGCAAGATCAGCATCATCCTCGCCGCCCTTCCCTTCGAGCTAATGATGATCGGCGGTGCGGGTATCGGCATCGTGCTGATGGCCAACAGCATGCACGGCGTGAAGCACCTGCTCTCGGGCTTGGGCAAGATCATCAAGGGAGCGCGGTTCCACAAGTCGGACTACATCGACCTTCTGTCGCTGCTCTACTTCTTCGTCCGGCTTGCGAGCACCAAGGGGGCGATGGCGCTCGAGCCGCACATCGAGCGCCCCACTGAGAGTGCGGCGTTCCAGAAGTTCCCCAAGATCGCGGCCGACCATCACGCGGTGGTGCTGATCTGCGATTATCTGCGGATGGTCGGCATGCATGCCGATGACCCGCACCAGATCGAGGACGTGTTCGCGCGCGAGCTGCGCAAGCTCGTCAACGAGGAACTCCATCCCGCGCACGCGATGCAGTCGCTGGCCGACGCCTTCCCCGCGCTCGGCATCGTCGCGGCCGTGCTCGGCGTCATCAAGACCATGGGGTCGCTGAACGAGCCGCCGCAGGTGCTCGGCAAGATGATCGCCGGGGCGCTGGTCGGCACCTTCCTCGGCGTGCTGCTCGCGTATGGCCTGATGGGGCCGATGGCGTCGCGGCTGAAGGGCATCGTCGAGGAGGAGATGAAATACTACGAGGTGATCCGGGCCGTGCTCGTTGCCCACCTGCACGGCAACGCGCCGCAGGTCGCGGTCGAGACGGGGCGGAAGATGGCGCCCTCCGAGCACATGCCCTCGTTCCAGGAACTCGAACAGGCGCTGCAGGAGCTGCAGATCCCGACCTGACGCCCGGCTCCGCCCCGCGGGAGCTTCCGCCCGCTTCGCTTGACCGGGCGGCCGCCAGTGCGGGGCTGTTCCGCCCCGTGGCCGACCGCGCGCGGCGGGCCCTATTCCCATGCCGTGATAGGAACTAGTTCCTAAAAGCGGGAAACTCCGCTAGGATGCGCGCGATTGTCGCAGGCGCATTCAGCCAAACGTTTTCGAGCCCCGCCTTGCCTCGTCACGATCCTCTTCCAAGGGCTCGCCATGCCACGACGCTTCCCCCGGCCGATCGGGGTGCATGCGCTTCTGTTTCTCGCCTCCGTCACCGTCCCGAGCCTGCTGTTCGGCCTCGCCGCCTGGGACGGCCATATGCGAGCGCTCGCGACCGGGCGCGAGCGCGTCGAGCGCACCGCCACCATCCTGCGCGAGCACACGCAGAAGGTGCTCGAGACTCAGGAGCTCGCGATCGCCCGCGTGGCCGACCGGATCGAGGACCTTGACGACGCCGATATCGCCCGGGCCGAGACCAATCTGTTCCTGCGTAGCCTCGCCGAGTCCCTCGAGCCGACGGTGTCGATGTGGATCTCGTCGGCCGACGGGACGCTGCTCGCGGGGTCTGCCCCGTGGCAGCCGGGCCTCTCCATCGCGATCTACGGGTTCTGGCAGGAGCAGAGGGACGGCACGCCCGGCCCGAGCATCAGCCCTCCCTTCATCGGCCGGGCGACCCGGGCCTGGTCGATCGCGCTGGCGCGGCGCCGTCCCTCGCCGGACGGTCGGTTTCTGGGAACGATCCATGCCTCGATGAGCCCCGGCTACTTCGCCCGGTATTTCGCGGAGGTGGCTGGGCAGCCCGGGCATCGGGCGAGGCTGATCCGCGCCGACGGGCAGGTTCTGGCCCACAGCCCCGATCTTGATGGTTTCCCGAAGCTTGCGCCGAGCGATGCGGTGATGCGCGCGATCGCCGCTGGCCCGCCCGCGGGTGCGATCGACGTCGAGAGCGAGATCGGGCCGCGCGTGCTCGCCGTCCGACGCGTCGGCTCCTACCCTGTGTACGTCGCCTACGGCATCGACCGCGCCACGCTGCTCGCCGGGTGGCGGCGGGATCTCGCTCCCTTCCTCGCCGCGGCGGTGGCGTGCGCGCTCGGGCTCCTTGCGATCTCCGTCCTTGCGCTTCGCGAGAGCCGCGGGCGGCAGAGAGCGCTCGTCGCGCTCGCACGCGAGAGCGAGCAGCGCCTGGCGTCTGAGCGGCGGCTGCGCGAGGCCTCCCGGCTCGAGGCGATCGGCCGGATCACCGGCGGTATCGCGCATGACTTCAACAACCTGCTCACCACCGTACTTGTCAGCCTCGATTTCCTTGCGGAACGGCAAGGCCTCGATCGCGACGGGGTGCGGCTCGTCGAGGGAGCGCGCAAGGCGGCGGAGAGCGGGGCTCGCCTGATCGCGTCTCTGCTCGCCTATGCACGTGGGCAGAAGCTCGAGCCGATGGCGGTCGATGCGCCGGCGCTCGTCGCGGACATGCTGCCGCTCATTCGGCATTCGGTCGGTGCGGGCATCGCCGTCTCCCTCTGCGCCCGGCCCGGCCTTCCCCCCTGCCTCGCCGACCCTGACCAGCTTCGCGCCGCTCTGCTCAACCTCGCCCTCAATGCTCGCGACGCGATGCCCGAGGGCGGCGAGCTTGCCATCGCCATCACCGAGGAGGTGCTGGATGCCGAGGCGCTCGCCGCGAACCTGGAGGCGCGCCCGGGCCCATTCATCGCGATCACGGTCAAGGACACGGGCGCCGGGATCGCGGCGGCTGATCTGCCGCGCGTCTTCGAACCGTTCTTCACCACCAAGCCGCACGGCCAGGGAACGGGGCTTGGCTTGTCTCAGGTGTTCGGCTTCGCGCGCCAGTCCTCCGGCCACGTTCAGCTCGAGAGCGCGCCCGGGTGCGGCACGAGCGTGCGGATCTTCCTGCCCCTCGCTTCCGCGGGACGGCCCGCGGCTGGAGCGGTGCGCGACGCGGCGGCAAGTGCCGCGCCTCCCGATCCGCCTCCGGGACCGCTTCGTATCCTCGTGGTGGACGACACCGCCGAGATCCTCGCGCTCGCACGCACCATCCTTGTCGGTGCGGGCCATCGCGTCACGACGGCGCCGAGCGGCGACGACGCCGCCCGCCTGATCGCGTCGGGAGATCGATTCGATCTTGTGCTTTCGGACGTGGTGATGCCGGGCGCGATGGACGGGTTCGCGCTCGCGGCGCACATCGCCGCGGTCCGCCCCGACGTGCCGGTCCTGCTGATGTCCGGCTACGCGCCGGATCTCGCCCGCGGCAGACCGCACATGGCGGGGTCTATCGCCAAGCCGTTCCATCGCGACGCGCTGCTCGCCGCGGTCGCTGCTGCCCTGCGCCAGCGCGTGACCGTCTGAGCGCGGCGCGTCGCACTCCGGGGCGTTGCGGCTCCTGGCGGGCCGGACCCGTTTTCCTTAGCGGGGCGGGCCGAGCACGCGCTCGGCTGCGTCGGGCCCGGCAAGGATCTCGACAAGCCGTGCGAGATCGGTCCTGCCGGGACGGTCAGCCGGCGCGCCCTGGGGAGCCGAGACGGCGAGCGCGGCCACCGTCTCGGCGGCGCGGCGCAGGGCAAGGGCGAGATCGTCGGCAGGGCCGAGGCGACGCACCGACGCCGCCATCGACGCCGCCGCGCGCGCCGCCGCCTCGAGCGCCTCGATCGCGCCGGCGCCGCTCCCAGGGGCCAGACCCTCGGCGTGCAGCCGCGCGAGCGGCGCGAGAAGCTCAGCCGAGAGGCAGTCGGCGACGCGCCGGCGCACCACCGCGAAAAGTCGCGTCTCCGCCGCGCGCAGATTGTCGCGGCGCTCGGCCTGCCAGGTGCCGATGTCCTGGCCCGCGCGCTCGACCAGCGCGACCGCCTCCGAGACCATCGCCTGCTGCACCGGATGCGGCAGGAGCGCGAGCGTTTCGGCGTCGGGCATCTGGCTCGGCAGTTCGGCGAGGAAGCAGTCGAGCGCCTCGGCGAGCCGACGCTCCGCACCGTCTCCGGCTGACCGCCCCGCCGCCTCGCGCAGGAGCGACACGACCGGCCCTGAGGCCATGAAGCGTCGAACCAGGATCAGCCCGGTTCGCGCGAAGCACTCGGGCGAGATGGCGGCGGCCTCGGCCGCGGCCGCGCGCAGCCCCCGCTCAACCTGTTCCCAGGGGTGAACGGTGCCGCGCGGTGTGCCCGAGAGAAGAGCTGCGAGCGGGGAGGCGAGCTTCAGCACCTCGCCGAGCCCACCGAGCAGGGCGCGAAGCTCGGCCGAACGCATCGGCAGGGCAAGACTGGGCGGCAGGCCGGAGCGCTCGATCTCGGCGAAACGCTGAGCGGCGGCCGGCCAGAGTATCGCCCCGACCGCCTGGATGGCGGCCGCGTCATCCATGCTCGCGCCGGCGAGCCGCGCGGCGATCTCCCGCCGTGCCGGCTCCGGGAGGGCCTCGGTCGCGATCGCGATCGCCGCCGGCATCACGCTCCGGGGAACCGAGAGGCTGCCGCGACGCCAGGCGTCGGGCGGCACGAGCAGCTCCTCGAACGGATGGGCGAGCACGCGGCCAAACGAGGCGGGGCGCCGTATCAGGTCGCGCATCAAGGCGAGCCTCGGGCGAAGCGGCGCGATCAGCGCATCCGCCTCGCCGCGCACCGCGAGCCGGTCGATCAGGGCGACGACGTCGCGGATCGTCTCCGGGCGCGCGCGCTTCAGCCGCTCGGCGAGGTCGGCGAGCGTGCGTCGATCGAGCCGCGCGGTCGCGCTCACGGTGCGGCGGCCCGGAGCCGCTCGAGCAGGGCCTGGTCGGTCGCCGCGCCGTCGGCCTCGAGCCGCCAGGTTGCGCGAACCGCGTCCTGCTCCTCGTCGGTGGTGGCGAGTTCGAGCGGCAGGGGTGGCAAAGCGGCGGCGATCGCGCGGAGCGCGCGCGCCTCCGACCCGTGTCCCCGGCCTTCCGACTCCTCCCAGCGGGCGAGCAGGAGCGGCCACCCGTCGAGGATCCAGGCGGCGCGGGCGACCGCTTCGGCCGGCCAGGAGGAGGTTTCCGCCGCAGCGAGAGCGGCAGGTGGGTCCTCGAGCAGCGCGAGCACGGGCGCAAGTGACGCTTCGGCGAAGCGCGCGGTGGCGCGGGCGGCGGCGGCGATGAACCCTGCCTCCTCGGTGCGCACCGCCGCGCCGAGTGACGCCCGGTCCTCCACCGTCGCCGCGAGCACGCCGAGCTGCGGCGGAAGGAGCGCGAGCCGTCGTGCCGCCGCCGCCAGGGACGCAAGGCGCAGGGCCGCGCCGGCGGAGGGGTCGACTGGGCCTCCGGTCCTGCCGACGGCGGACAACGACGCGAGCGCCTCGCGCGCGGCGCCCGCCTCCGCTGCCGCAGCGGCGGCGGCGGCGGCACGCGCCGCGCGGCCGCAGAGCCCGGCCCGTGCGGCGGCACGCGCGATCGCCGCGACCTGGGTCGGACCAAGCCGCGGCAGCCGCGACAGGTCGGCGAACAGGGCGCGGTCATGCAGCGTCGGCCGGGCATGGTCGGCCGCCGCGGCGAGCGGGATCAGAACCGCGCCGCGCGAGCCGGTGACATTGCGCAGCACGAGCTCGCGCCCCTGCTCGCCGTCGCGAACCCGGGCGAAGGCGAAGGCCGGCGTGGTGGCGGGGAGCACGACCCCACGCTCGGCGAAGCGATCCGGGGTGAACGGCGAGCGTCGTTGAGGCGCGACCAGGGAGCGCAGGGGGGTGCTCTGCGGCGTCAGATCGGTCGGGCGAGGTCGTGCGGCGGGCAGCATCGACCCCGAGGGTGCGCAGACGGTCGTAACCATGCCCTTAACCGCCGGGCGGGGGCCATGCGCTTCGCGTCTCAGCGCCCCCGGAAGACCGGCTTGCGCTTGGCGAGGAAGGCGCGGAACGCGTTCTGGAAATCCTCCGTCAGCACGAAGTCGTTCACGGCCGCTTCCTGTTCGGGCGTGATCGGCAGCGGGCCGCGCAGGGCGATGATCGCCCGCTTGTGGAAGCGGGCCGAGAGAGGCGCGCCTTCGGCGATCCGACGCGCGAGCGCCATCGCCTCCTCCTCGACCCGCTCGTCCGGCACGACGCGGGACAGGAGGCCCTTCTCGTAGGCCTCGCGGCCGTTGAAGATCCGCCCCTCGATGAACACCTCCGCCGCCACCGCCGTGCCGGCGAGCTGCACCACTGGGTCGAGCTCGGCGTAGGGGTACCAGATGCCGAGATTGCACGCGGTGATGCCGAAGCGCATCCCCTCGCCGCCGACGCGGAAGTCGCACATGGTCGCGATCCCGGCGCCGCCGCCCAAGCAGATGCCGCGGATCATCGCCACCGTCGGGTGGATGCAGTCGCGGATCGACTGCATGCTCTCGTGGAGGATCCGGGCGTAGCGGTCCTCCTTCTCGCGGGTGCCGCGCTCGGCCTCGAAGGCGGAGATGTCCGCCCCCGCCGAGAAGGCCTCGGAGCCAGCGCCGCGCAGCACCACGCAGCGCAGGCTCTCGTCCGCCGAAAGCCGCCGCATGGTCGCGGTCAGAGCCTGCCACATGGCGAGGTTGAAGGCGTTGCGCTTCTCGGGCCGGTCGAAGATCACGACGGCGATCTCGCCCTCGCGTTCGGTGCGGATGTGGGGGCTCTCTGTCACGTCGGCGTGTCCTTCCGGAAGCGTGATCAACTGTCGACGGCGGGGCGGCTCGTGAGGTGCCGCCAGTGGTGCCACAACAGGCGCGCGGCAAGGCCGCGATACGGCGCCCAGGCCTCGGCAAGCGCGCGCAGTCGCTTCTCCCCGGGCCGTTCCGCAAGCCCCAACAGGGCCTGGGCGGAGGCGGCAAGGGCGAGGTCTGCGGCTGGGAAAGCGTCGCGTCGGCCGAGCGCGAACAACAGATAGATCTCGGCCGACCAGCGCCCGAAGCCCCTGAGCGAGGAGATCGCCGCGATCACCGCCTCGTCGGGCATCAGGGGGAAGGCCTCCGGCACGATCCGGCGTGTGGCGACCGCCTCGGCGAGGCCGCGCGCATAGGCGATCTTCGGCCCCGACAGTCCGGCCGAGCGCAGCGCCGTCTCGGGCAGCGCGAGCAGCGCCTCTGCCGTCGGTGTGCCTCCCATCAGCGCCTCGAGGCGTCGCCAGATGGCGGCGGCCGCGTGGTTCGAGATCTGCTGCCCGACGATCGCGGCGAGCAGGCCCGGAAACCCAGGCGGGCGGGTGCGCCAGGGCAAGCGTCCCGCCTGCCGCTCGACGGCGGCGAAGACAGGGGCGCGGGCGAACAGCCGCCGCAGAGCGGCGCGCTCGGCGGGGGGAAGGGGCGGTTCGGCCTCTGACACGGCGGGGAGAATGCCTCCCCGCCGCGACGGAGGCAAAGCCGTGTGCGGGCGGTCAGCCGACGCGGCGAACGCGGCCTGTGTTGCGGTCCATCGTGAAGCGGGCGATCACGCCGCCGTTGTCCGTGGTCAGCGTGAACTCGGCCATGCCGGGGCCCGCGTCCTTGACCTCGCCGATCCGCCAGGAGCGCTCGCCGAACCACAGGAGGCCGGCCTCCGCGATCTTTCTCACCTCGTCATTAGTGAGGTTCTTGTTGTCGCGGTTGATGAAGAAGAAGCGGCCAAAGGGTCCGCCCATGCCGCCGTGCCGCCCGTACTCCCGGCCATGGCCCCCCCGCTCGCCGCGATGCCAGCCGGGACCGGCCCCGCGCTGCCAGCGCGGCCCATCCCCGCGAGCCCAGCCGGGACCATCACCGCGGTACCAGCCGGGGCCGTCGCCGCGCGGGCCGCCCTCGCCCATCATCATGCCGGGGCCCATGCCGGGCCCAGGCCCGCCTTGGGCGTGGGCGCCCACCCTGCCGGCGCCGTAGCCGACGAGGCCGGCGGTGGCGAGCCCGCCTGCCAGCAGGGCAACCTTGATCCAGCGGTTCATCGTTGCATCCTCTCTCCAGTTTCCCCCTTGGTTCGGGGTGGAACGGGCGCGAGCATGGCCGGCCCTGGTTGCGGGCGTTTGTGGCCGCGGTGTCGGCGAGTGAGGAAGTGTAACAAAGCGTTTCCGGCCCGAGGGCCGGCAACAGGACGTAGCCCGGGCGGCGTTGCCCGCGGGCGGGCGCGCGCGCAAGAGTCGGCGCATGGCGGAGGCCGCATCCCACATCCTCGTCGTCGACGATGATCGCGAGATCCGCGAGCTGCTCGCGCGGTTCCTCGAGATGCACGGGTTCCGCGTCACCACGGCCCGCGACGGGCGCGAGCTGCGACGCCTCTGGCCTGGCGCGCGCTTCGCCCTCGTGGTGCTCGACCTGATGCTTCCCGGAGAGGACGGGCTTGCGCTTTTGCGTTTCATCCGCGGCGAGGGGCGGACGCCGGTGGTGATGCTCACTGCGATGGGAGAGGAGACCGACCGGATCGTCGGCCTCGAGCTCGGCGCCGATGACTACCTCGCCAAGCCCTTCAATCCCCGCGAGCTGCTCGCGCGGATCCGTGCAGTGCTGCGGCGCGCCGACACGGCGTCGGAGCGTAACGAGGCGCCGGCGGCCACTTTCCGCTTCGCCGGCTGGACGCTCGAGACGGCGCGGCGCCGGCTCATCTCGCCCGCCGGAGTCGAGGTTCCGCTGACGGGAGGCGAGTACGAGCTTCTCGCCACGCTCGCCGACCGTGCGGGGCGAGTGCTCACGCGCGAGATGCTGATGGAGCTTCTGCACGGGCGCGCCGCGGGGCCGTTCGACCGGGCGATCGACGTCGCGGTGAGCCGGCTCAGGCGCAAGCTCGACGACGATGCGCGGAACCCCGCGCTGATCAAGACCGTTCGTGGCGGCGGCTACGTTCTCGCCGCCGAGGTGGAACGGTCGTGAGGCTTCGCCTCTGGCCGCGCTCGATCGCAGGACGCACCTTCCTCGTCCTGCTGACTGGCCTGTTCGTCGCGCAGGTGATCGCGCTCACCATCCACGCTCTCGACCGGGTGGAGGTGCAGCGGGCGCAGCAGGCGCGCGAGGCGATCGGCCGAACCGCCGCTCTCTGGCGCACGCTGCTGATGGCCGACCCGTCCCGACGCGATGCGATCGCGCGCAGCTTCGACCTGCCCGAGGGGATGACCGCCTCGGTCGATCCGCGCCCACTCGCGCGCGACCAGGGGATCCTCTCCGAGCCGAGGGCGGATCGGCTCGCGCTGGGCCTCGCCCGGATCGGCGGTCCGCCGCATCTTCGCCCGCGCGAGGTCCTGGTTGGCGGCAGCCCCGGCCGGATGCTGACGGCGAGCTTCCAGTTCCCCGACGGATCGTGGCTCAACGTCACCGCCCGGCCGCCGATGCCGCGGCCCTGGTCCTCGCCAGGCTTCCTCGCCGCGCTCGCGGTGATGACGGCGGCGGTCGCCGCCCTCTCCTTCTGGGCGGTGCGTCGCACCACCCGGCCGATCCGCGACCTCGCTCATGCGGCGGAACGTCTCGGCCGCGATGTGAACGCGCCGCGCCTTCCCGAGACCGGCCCCGCCGAGGTGGCGCAGGCGGCGGCCGCGTTCAACACCATGGCGGAGCGGATCTCCCGTTTCGTCGCCGACCGCACGACCATGCTCGCCGCGATCGGCCATGACCTTCGGACGCCGATCACGCGCCTGCGGCTGCGCGCCGAGTTCGTCGAGGACGAGGCGACGCGGGCGAAGATCCTCGCCGATCTCGACGAGATGGAGCGGATGATCTCCGGCACGCTTGCCTTCGCGCGCGACGAGGCGGCGGCCGAGCCGATGCGCAGGCTCGATCTCGCCGCTCTCGTGCGGACGATCGCCGACGAGGCGAACGACGTCGCCGGCGAGGAGGTGGTGACGGTCGCCGCACCCGATCATCTCGCGGTGGAGGCGCGGCCGCTCGCGCTCAAGCGCGCTCTCGCAAACCTCGTCGGCAACGCGGTGGCCTATGCCGGGCGCTGCATGGTTCGCCTCTCCGGCCCGGAGAAAGGGGTGGTGAGCGTGACGGTCGAGGACGAGGGGCCGGGCATTCCGGAGGCCGAGCGCGAGCGCGTGTTCCAGCCCTTCCACCGTCTCGAGCCGAGCCGCTCGCGCGAGACCGGCGGCATCGGGCTCGGCCTTCCGATCGCGCGGTCGATCCTGCGCGGCCATGGCGGCGATGTCACGCTCGCAGCACGTTCCCCGCGCGGACTGGTCGTGACCGCGACGCTCCCCGCCTGAGCTCAGGCGAGCAGGGAGCGGAGGCGAAGCACGGCGCTGTCGGGCGTGGTCAACACCGGGCGGCCGGTGGCGGCGGCGATGGCGGCGGCGGCGCGGGCGAGGCTCACTTGGGCGAGCGCGACCACCTCGCAGCCGGCGAGCGCCGCCGCCGCGGCGGCGGCGTGCCGGTCATGCGCCTCGGCATCGCCGGCATCGAGGGCGGCGAGCGCCTCTGGAGCGCAGACCTCGACGAGGGAGAGCGGAGCGCCGCGGCGGGCGGCGGCCTCCTCGAACTCGGGCCGGATCGAGGCGAGCGTGGCGGGGAAGGTGGCGAGCACCCCGATCCGGCCCGAGGGCGCCGCCTCGAGCGCCTCGTCGATCATCGCCTCATTCGGTTTCAGGACCGGAATGTCGGGATGCTGGGCCTTCACCGCATCGATGCAGGGGCCGAAGGCGGAGCAGGTGAACAGGATCGCCACCGCCCCGGTGCGCCGCGCGTAGGCCGCAAGCTCGAGGAAGCGGGCGGTCATCGAAGGCGTCAGCCTGCCGTCGCGCGCGAGATCGGCCGAGAGGCTGTCATCGAAAAGGTTCATCAGGAACGGCTCGGGCCACAGCCGCGCGAAGGCCTCCGCGATCGGCGCGGGCGAGTGGCGCAGGGCGTGGATGAGGGCGAGTCGCGGCCGGGCCATGACGCCCGCTCCTCAGGGGACGGGGCAGCGGATCAGCGGGGCGGGAAACTCGGTGCAGCCTGGGAACTCGATCTCGTTCGGCCCGCGCCGGACCACGACGAGCACGTCCGGGCTCGCGCAGCCGAAAGTCCCGGTCGGCTGCTGGCTTGCCATCACGCCCGGAATCCGCGGCATCGGGCGGAAGCGGAACTCGGCTCCGTCGGGGGTGCCGCGAACGCTCTCGATCAGGCGCTGGGTATAGACCTGCTCGAGCAGGGTCTTCCGAAGGACGATGTCGCGGGTGAAGATGACGGTCGGGTCGGCGTAGCAAGCTTCGACCGTCTGGTTCGGGCTTGCCGGCAGCGTGCCACCGACCCACGAGCCGTAGAGCCAGGCATGCGGCTCTCCCTGCGCACCGGCCGGGGTCGTGGCGAGAGCGAGCAGGGCGGCGAGGATCAGGCGAGGCATGGCGTTCTCCCGCTGCGATGCGCTGCCCGACCCTAGCCAAGCGCCGCGGCGGCGCAAGCGGTCAGGCGCGTGCGGGGGCGGGCGTGCGGGGGTCGCGCACGGGGAGGTTCACGAGCGCGGCGAAGCCGCCGGCGAGGATCGCGATCACCCACATTGCGTCATAGCGTCTTGTGCGATCCCAGATCACGCCGGCGAGCGACGCGCCGGTGAAACCCCCGATCTGGTGGCCGAGGAAGACGAGGCCGAAGATCGTGGCGAGCCACTGCGTGCCGAACCGCCGCGCGACGAGCCGGACGGTCGGCGGCACCGTCGAGAGCCATAACAGCCCCATCAGCGCAGAGAAGAGCGCGAGCGTAGCCTCGGTCTTCGGCCCCAGATGGAAGGCGAGCATCACCACGGCCCGCCCGCCATAGATGACGACAAGCAACTCGCGCCGCCGCCAGCGGCTCGAGAGCTCGCCCGAGATCATCGCGCCGAGAATGTTGAACAGGCCGATGATCGCGATCGCGTTCGCCCCCCAGGACGGATGGAGCCCGCAGGCGGCGACGAAGCCCGGCAGGTGCACGGTCAGGAACGAGACGTGCAGCCCGCAGACGAAGAAGCCGAAGAAGAGGCACCAGAAATGCGCGGTCGAAAGCGCCTCGCGCAGCGCCTGTGCCGCGCCCTGCGGCCGCCCCTCGTGCTGCGGGTTCGGGCGGTCGGCGAGCGGGAGAGCGAGCGGCATCGCAAGGATCGCCGCCGCCGCCATCGCGTAGAGGGCGCCCTGCCAGCCGAAGAGGTCAATCCCCGCCTGCACGATCGGCACCACCGAGAACTGGCCGAAAGAGGAACCGGCCGTGGCGAGCCCGGTGGCGCGGCCGCGCAGCTCGGGCGGCAGAAGGCGCGATAGCCCCGCCATCACGATCGGGAAGCCGGCGGCCGAGACGGCGATGCCGAGCACGAGCGCCGCGCCGAGGTAGAAGAGGGCGAGCGAGGTCGCCGCCGCCATGATCGCAAGGCCGAGCGCGTAGAGGCCCCAGCCGCTCCACAGAACGGTTCGGCCGCCGAACCGGTCAGCCAGGTTGCCGCAGATCGGCTGGCTCACGCCGTTGAGCAGCACCTGCGCGGCGATCGCGACCGCGAAGGCCGATGCCGTCCAGCCGTGGAAGGCGGTCATCGGCCCGAGAAACAGGCCGAAGCTCTGCCTCAGCCCCATCGAGAGAGCGCAGAGCACGACGGCGCAGACGATGCGAAGTCGGGGCGAGGCGGCCATCGGGTGCGACCATACAGGCCGGCCGCGCGACCGCCCAGGGCGTGCGGCTCGAGACGGGATGCGCCGGGAAGATGGCCGGCTTGCGCGGACGGGTGCCGGCGTGGCAGGTGACGCGCCTCACCACACTGGACGCTTGCCTTGGAACTCCCCGGCCTCCGGCGCCTCTACGACTGGACGCTCAGGCTCGCCGCGCACCCGCAGGCGCAGCTTTGGCTTGCGATCATCTCCTTCGCCGAGTCGAGCGTCTTTCCCGTCCCGCCCGATGTGATCCTCGCGCCGATGGCGGTCGCCCGGCCGGACCGTTGGTGGCGCTCGGCGGTGATCTGCACCGCGGCGTCGGCGGCGGGCGGCGTGTTCGGCTACCTGATCGGCTGGGGCCTCTACGAGACGGTCGCTGTGCCGATCATCGACGCCTACCGGCTGCACGAGGCGAACGAGCGGTTCCGCGCGCTCTATCTGTGCTACGACTGGCTTGTGGTCGCCATCGCTGGGTTCACGCCGATCCCCTACAAGCTCGCGACCATCGCCTCGGGCGCCGTCGGGATGGGAATCGTTCCGTTCCTGGTCGCCTCGATCGCGAGCCGTGGCGCGCGCTTCTTCATGGTGGCGTTCGTCGCGGCGAAGCTCGGTCCGCCGGTGCTCGCCATGATCGAGAGGCGGCTGACCTTCTTCACGATCCTGTTCCTGGTGCTGCTCGTCGGCGGCTTCGTGGTGGTGCGGCTCTTTTGAGGCTCACCGCGGCGCGATCAGCGCGCTGATCTCCTCGAGGCTCGCGGGGTCGTCGATCGTCGGCGGCACGGCGTAGGGCTGACCGTCGGCGATCTTCCTGATCGTCGCCCGGAGCACCTTGCCCGAGCGCGTCTTCGGCAGGCGCGGCACGATCCGCGCCGACTTAAACGACGCCACGGGGCCGATCCGGTCACGCACCATCGCCACGAGCTCGCGCTCGAGCGTCGCCTCGTCCTTCGCGACTCCGGCCTTGACCACGACGAGGCCGAGCGGCACCTGGCCCTTGAGCGCGTCATGCACGCCGACGACGGCGCACTCGGCGACATCGGGATGCGCGGCGAGCACCTCCTCCATCGCGCCGGTCGAGAGCCGGTGGCCGGCGACATTGATGATGTCGTCGGTCCGGCTCATCACCGAGACGTAGCCCTCCTCGTCGATCATCCCGGCGTCGGCGGTCGTGTACCAGCCAAGGTGGCGGTCGAGATAGGCCTCGCGGAAGCCCGTGTCGTTGTTCCACAGCGTCGGCAGGCAGGACGGCGGCAGAGGCAGCTTCACCGCGAGGTCGCCGATCGTGCCGGGCGGAAGCGGCCGGCTCGCCTCGTCGAGCACCGCGACCTCGAAGCCCGGGGAGGGCTTGCCGCCCGAGCCGGGCTTGACCGGGAACAGGCCCAAGCCCCGGAAATTGCCGGTGATGGCCCAGCCGGTCTCGGTCTGCCACCAGTGGTCGATCACCGGCCTGCCGAGCAGGCGCGAGGCCCAGAGGATCGTGTCGGGGTCGCATCGTTCTCCGGCAAGGAACAGAGCCTCGAGGCGCGAGAGGTCGTAGCGGCGCATCAGCGCCCCGTCAGGATCCTCGCGCTTGATCGCGCGCAGCGCCGTCGGCGCCGTGAACAGCGCCTTCACCCGGTGCTCGTCGCACACCCGCCAGAACGCCCCGGCGTCGGGCGTGCCGACCGGCTTGCCCTCGTAGACGATGGTGGTGCAGCCGGCGAGCAGAGGGCCATAGACGATGTAGCTGTGGCCGACCACCCAGCCGACATCGGAGGCCGCCCAGAACACATCCCCCGCGCCGACGCCGTAGAGCATCGACATCGAGTTCAACAGCGCCACGGCATGCCCGCCAGTGTCGCGGACGATGCCCTTCGGCCGCCCGGTCGTTCCGGAGGTGTAGAGGATGTAGAGCGGGTCGGTCGCCGCCACCGGCACGCAGGCGTGCGGCGATGCGTTCGCTTCCGCATCGGCCCAGTCGTGGTCGCGCCCGGGCGTCATCGGCGCCTCGAGGTCGGCCCGCTGCAGGATCAGGCAGGCCTCGGGCTTGTGCGGCGACAGCGCGATCGCGGCATCGAGCAGCGGCTTGTAGGCGACCGTGCGCCCGGGCTCGAGCCCGCAGGAGGCGGAGAGGATCGCCTTCGGCGCGGCGTCGGCGATCCGCGCGGCGAGCTCGGCCGCGGCGAAGCCGCCGAACACCACCGAGTGGATGGCGCCGAGCCGCGCGCAGGCGAGCATCGCGATCACCGCCTCGGGCACCATCGGCATGTAGATGATCACGCGGTCGCCGCGGCGGACACCGAGCGCGGCGAGAACGCCGGCGACGCGGGCAACACGGCCGGTGAGCTCGGCGTAGGTCAGGGTCTGCTTCCGCCCGGTCATCGGGCTGTCCCAGATCAGCGCCGCCTGCCCGCCGCGGCCCGCCTCGACGTGGCGGTCGAGCGCGTTGTGGCAGGTGTTCAGCATGCCGTCGGGGAACCAGCGGCCATAGGGGCCGAGCGAGGGGTCGAAGACGGTTCGCGGCGGCCGATCCCAGGCGAGAGCGCGCGCACGCTCCGCCCACCAGCCGAAGGGGTCGGCCCGCCAGGCGGCGTAGGCCTCGTCATACCCGGTCTTCTGGATCGACTCCGTCATGGCTCTGGTCCGTTTCCACCCCCGAGGCGTCGCGCCTCGCAGGGCGGATCGTGCGCGGGTGGCAAGGCGCCGGCAATGACCGACATCACGACGCGGTGCGACGACTCGGCGGGACGCCCGCAAGGGGGGACACGGGACAACCCTGCCGGTCAGACTCCTGAGAGCTCTACACTCGGGAGTTGTCACTGCGTCAAAAACCGGCCAGGGTGGAGGCATACCCGCGTATGCCGAGTTCGGGAGATCCATGACCGCACGCCTGCGCCCGCCACCCCCAGGCGCATCCGCCGAAGGGCTGTTCCTCTGTCTTCGTGCGCTCGCCGGGGAGGCGAGAAGCCTCGGTCTCGTCGAGGCGGCGCGCACGATCGAGCTTGCGGCCGAGCTCGTCTCGGTGGAGGCCGAGGAGCTCGGTCTCTCCCTGGCTCGCCTGGCCGGACAGCAGCGCCGGGTCCGCCCGGCCTGACGCGGCCCGTCCCGCCGCGCGCTCCTCTCGCCGCCCGTCCCCCTGGCGCAGGAGCCTGCCCGCGCCCTAGGCTCGGCGAGGGATGGAGACGCCACGGCGCAGTGTGCGTGGAGCGATTGGCAGGGCCCTGAGGGCGGCCCTCGAGGCCGTGCTCGCGCCGAACGCGGAGGAGCGCCACCGTCGCCACGGCGAGACGCTGCTTCTTCCGGCCGGTCCGCTCGCCCAATGCCGCTTTGTCGTGTTCGATCTCGAAACGACGGGCCTCTCGCCGAGCTACGGCGACCGCATCGTCTCGATCGGCGCGGTGCGGGTGGAGGGGGGAGCGATCCTGGACGGCGACCGGTTCGCGACCTTCGCGCAGCCGGGACGGCCGATCCCGCCCGCGAGCACGGCGATTCATGGAATCACGGAGGCGATGGTGGCGCACGCTCCGCCCTGGCCCGAGGCGGTGCGGGCCTTTCAGGCCTATGTCGGGGACGCCGTGCTCGTCGCCCACAACGCCGCGTTCGACCTCGCCTGCCTGCACGCGGCCGAGGCGCAGACTGGGGTGCGCTTCACCAACCCGGTGCTCTGCAGCCTGCTTCTCTCGCGGTGGCTCGACCCGGACGAGAAAGCGCACGATCTCGACTCTCTCGCGGCACGGCATGGTGTTGTCATCCACGGGCGGCACGACGCGCTCGGCGATGCGGAGGCGACGGCGCTCCTGTTCTGCTCGCTGTTGCGTCGCGCCGAGGCACGGCGCGTCACCTCGCTCGAGGAACTGTTCCGGAAGACGCGTATGCGCGAGCGGATCGCCGAGGCCGCGGCGCGGTTCTGAACGCCGACATGCCCTCACCTGCGAAAAGGGGCGGTGGCTCGCGCCACCGCCCCGTCGACCGCCCAAGGCACGGTTGGTCGGAGTGAGAGGATTCGAACCTCCGGCCCCTGCGTCCCGAACACAGTGCTCTACCAGGCTGAGCTACACTCCGGCGGCGAGCCCTGGCACAGGGCCGGTGTATAGGCCCAGGGGACGGGCCGGGCAAGACGCGAGCCCCGCATGCAAAAGCGCCATGGCGGTCAGGTGAGGCCGGCCGCGGTCCGGCTGCCGGGGGCGAGGGTGGCGAGCAGCGGCAGGACCGCCTCGGCACCGCGCGCCAGCGCGTAGAGGCTGCGCGTCTCCGGCCCGGCGAAGCCCATGTCGATCGCCGCCTCAAGGGCGGCGACGAGCGGCGCGGCCGAGCCCGCGACATCGCAGAGCACGATCGGCTTATCGTGCAGGCCGAGCTGCCGCCAGGTGATGATCTCGATCGTCTCGTCGTAGGTGCCCAGGCCCCCGGGTAGCGTCACGAAGGCATCCGCCCGCTCGGCCATGATCGCCTTGCGCGCGTGCATCGAACTGGTCTCGATGAGCTCGGTCAGCCCCTCGTGCTCGACCTCGCGCCGGGCAAGGAAGGACGGGATCACGCCGGTGACGGTGCCGCCGGCCGCGAGGCAGGCATCGGCGAGCACGCCCATCAGCCCGACCCTGCCGCCGCCGTAGATCAGCCGGATGCCCGCACCGGCCAGCGCCCGGCCAAGGGTCGCCGCGGCTTCTCGGTGGCGCGGGTCGTTGCCGAGGCGCGAGCCGCAGAACACGGCGACGGCGTTGAGGGAGGGGGGCATCGACGGCGGCTCCGAGGGCGCAGGCGGCATCACGGTGTGGCGAGGCGGATGATCAGGCGGCCAGCATGATTGCATCGAACCGGCCGATCGGCATCATCGCCGGTGTCGATGCGGCGTGACGCATTTCCTCCTCGCACGCGCCGACCGAGCCGCTACCCTCGTTCCCCACGCGAAGGGAGACGAACCGGATGATGCCGACCACGCTTGCCCGCCTCGCCGTCGTTGCCAGCCTCGCCGCCGTCCTCGCCGCTCCGGCAGGCCTCGCGCAAGGTGACGTGATCGCCACCCGAAAGGACGGGTTCAAGGGAATGGCCGCGAACATGGAGGCGATCCAGAAGATCGTCGAGGGCAGGCAGCCGGCGGCAGGTGCCATCGCGCCGGCGCGTGCGATCGCGGCGCACGCACCGTCGATCGTCACCCTCTTCCCGCCCGGGAGCGACCGTGGCGACACCCGGGCCCTGCCCTCGATCTGGTCCGACCGTGCCGGCTTCGAGCGCGTCGCCGCCGCCTTCGTCACGCAGGCGAACGCGCTTGTCGCTGCGGCCGAGAGCGGCGATTCGGCACAGCTCGCTCGCGCCCTGCAGGCGACCGGTCAAGCCTGCGGCGCCTGCCACCGCCCCTACCGCATGCCGCGCTGAGCGGCGCGCACACCGCGCCTCAGCCCAAGGTCACGATCCCCCGCACCGCTGCCGCCGACAGGGCGAGCAGAAGCAGCCCCCGGAGCACGCCGGCATGCGCCGGCGCGGCCACGTCTTCGGGCAGGATCTTGCGGCCGGTGACCATCGCCTCGACAAGGCGATGCCGCGGCCAGAGCCGATAGAACAGTGCCGCCACCACATGCAGCGCGATCATCGCGATCAGGACGTTCTTGATCGTGTAGTGCCAGGAGGTGATCCGGTCGGACATCGCCTTGCCGACGGTCGCGGCGAGCGGCCCCCGGAACAGGATGTCGTCATTTGCGAACAGCCCGGTCGTCGCCTGCGCGCCGAGGAGCGCGAGTAGAACCACCACTGCCCAGCCGCCCAAGGGGTTGTGGCTCGTCTCGCGGTCCGGCGAGCGGCGGATCAGGTGCGAAAGATGCGCAGCCACCGCACTCGGCCCCTTGAGGAACGCGGCGAACTGGGCGTTCTCGCTGCCTAAGAAACCCCACAGTACGCGCCAGATCACGAGCGTGAGGATGGCGTAGCCGAACAGGGCGTGCTCCTCCATCCAGTGCAGCTGCACTGTCGTGACGCTGCCGATGATCGCCACCACGAGCGCCCAGTGGAACACGCGCACCGGCAGGTCCCAGACCGGCACCGGCCGAAGCCTGATCTCGCCATCGCGCATGCTTCGCCCCCGACATGGATGATGGCTGCGAGTATGCCGGCAGCGCCTGCCCCTTGACAGGCTGGACAGGGCGGGCGAGTGCGCAACCGTGCTCCCGTTCGTCTCCGAGGCCTGGATTCCCGGCGCGTGGCAGCCGCCGGTCGCCGCCTTCGCGATCGCGGTCGTCGCGTCGCTCGCTCTCGTGCTCGCGGGGGCGAGGCGGCTTGCGGGACTTGGCGCCGCCGCCTCGCTCGTGGCGGTGCTGTTCCTCGAGCTTGGCGTGCGCATGGTGACGCCGCGCATGCTCCCGGAACGGATCCCCTGGCTTGTGCTTGGCGCCGGGGCGGCGGGGCTCGTTAGCGATCTCCTTGCCGCGCGCGGGGCTGTCGCGGCTCTCCTCGGTGTGCTGACAGGGCTCGGCGGCGGCTGGTTCATGCTCGGCGCGCCGCGGGCGATGCCTGATCTGGCGCGAATCCTCGCCGAGGCCGTGCCGGTGCTTGCTGCCTTCGCGGTGCCGCTCTGGCGGCTCCTCGGTGCGCGCGCCCATGCCAGCGCGGCTGGTGCTGCTGCTGCTGCCGCCGCCGCCCTTCTCACGCTCGGCCTCTTCGCAGCGGGCAGCGCGGGCGCCTTCCTCGGCGTCGCCGGCGTCGTCGCCGGGGCGGCGTTGGGGCTGCTGCTGGCTGGCCTCCTGCCCGGCGCGTCGGCCGGGTGTTCGGGCGCTCTCGCCCTTGCCGCCTCTCTCGCCGGGGTCATTGTCTCGGCCGGGCTCGCGCAACGGCAGCCTGCCGTCTGGGCCGGCTGCGCCGCCGCGCTCCTCGGCCTCGCCGCCGGCCGCGCTGTCGCCGCGTTGCTTGGGGTCGCGGCGAACGGCGTCGTGGGGGGGCTCGCCGGCGTCGGTCTCGCCGGCCTGCCCGGCATCGCCGCGGCCTTCCTCCTTCGCTCCTTCGCCTGAGCCCATGCGGCAAGCGACTTGCGCTCCTGTTACCGCGGTTTCATCTAAAGCCTCGTCGCTGCGCGGAAGGTCGGCATGCGCCTCGTCCTGGTCGGGCTCCTGGGGCTTCTCGTGGTGGGCGCCATCCTCTGGGCGGCGCGTGACGCCCCGTCGCCGACCTCGCCCGCCCCGCCGCAGGCTTCGGCTCCAACTCCCGCGCCCCAGGCCACCGTCCAGCCCCCAGCTCCGCCGCAGCCGGCAGCCCCGCCCGCGGCCGAGCCGGAGCCCCGGTCACGCCCCGCGCCGCAGGCCGCGACCACGCCGTCACCGCCCCTACCACCGGCCGAGCCACCGCGGCGCACCGAGGCCCCCTCAGCGCCTGCCCCGAGCTTCGCCCTCCCCGCAGGGCCTCCCGTTTCGCCGACGCGGGATTCCCCGGCACCGCCTTCCGAACCGCCGCTGCGCAGGCCGAGCTTCGACGTGGTGCGCATCGGCTCCCGCGGCGATGCTGTGATCGCCGGGCGCGCCGAGCCGGGAGCAGAGGTCATCGTTCTTGACGGCACGCGCGAGCTCGGCCGGGCCAGGGCGGACCGTCGTGGAGAGTGGGTGCTCGTCTTCGCCGCACCTTTGGCACCGGGCGGGCGCGAACTCTCTCTGCGGGCCGTCCATCCCGATGGGCGGATCAGCGAGAGCGAGAGCGCCGTCGTCCTTGTCGTTCCGGAGCCCGAGCGCGACATTGCCGGCCGGCCGGCACAGGGCCAGGCGGCAGCCCCGCTCGCCGTGCTCACGCCGCGCGAGGGGCAGGGTGAGCTCAGGGTGCTGCAGGCGCCACCAGCGCCGGCCGCGCCGCCGCCGCCGCCCTCTGGGGGGACATCCGCCTCGCCCCCGCAGGCGTCGTCGGCCGAGGCGAACGCTTCCCCGCCTCCCGCACCGGGGCCAGCCGCTCCCGCGCCCGCAGCGGCCGCTTCCCTCCCGGCCCTCCCGCAGGGCCGCCCTCCCGGGGGCGTCTCGATCGACATCGTCGACTACGCCGACACCGGGGCGGTTCAGTTCGCCGGCCGCGCTGCACCGGGCGAGGCGGTGCGTCTGTATCTTGACAACCGCCACATCGGCGACGCCGCAGCCGATGCGCAGGGGCGCTGGAGCCTCCGCCCCGACGAGCCGATCGCGCCCGGAACCTTCGATCTCCGCGCCGACCAGGTGGATCGCTCCGGTCGCGTGACGGCGCGGGTACAGATGCCGTTCCAGCGTGCCGAGGCGACGCCGCAGGCGCTCGAGGGGCGGACCGTGGTCGTCCAGCCCGGCAACAATCTCTGGCAGATCGCGCGCCAGACCTACGGGCGCGGCATCCACTACACCCACATCCATGCCGCGAACGCCGCCCAAATCCGCGACCCGAACCTGATCTTCCCCGGCCAGGTGTTCACCCTGCCTGCTGTGGTGCCGCCGACGCCCTGACCCGCCGCGTCGCGGCTCAGGCAGTGCGCGCCCCTTCCTCCTCGAGCAGGTCGAGCACCGGGTCGAGGGCAAGTACGAACAAGGTCGCCGCTGTCACGAGTCGCGTCGCGGTCGGCGCGCCGCCGAGCTCCGCCTCCGCCTCGAGGTGGATCCCATGGTCGGGCGAGAGGCTGAGCCTCCAGCCTTCGGCGAGCGCCGAACGCAAGGCCGGAAGGCTCTCGAGCAGGCGTCGTCGCGCCGCGGCATCCTCCGCCGTGAACGGCACCCGCGCCAGGCCGACGGAGAAACCGATCCGTGCGCCGGGAAGAAGACGTGCCGCGATCCGTCGCCCGCGCCAGCGATAGCCGAACCTCGGCGCGAGCTCCGGCTCTGCCGGTGAGATCGTGCCGTCGGCCAGCACCGTGAACGGGCCGAGCCGGCCGATCGGCGGCGGCGTCGCGGCGGCGTGTTCTGCTTGGGCGAGCATCATCCTGTCGTTTTTGCGCCGCTGGGGTGAACGCATCTATAACGTCGCGGCATGTTCGAAACCCTCGCCTCCGTGCTCAGCCCGCCGCATCGCGCGGGCCTTCCCTTCATCGCCGCTTCGGCCGTGGCGGCGCTCGTGCTCGGCCTCTTTTCCTCGACGCTGATGTGGATCGGCGTCGCCGCCGCGCTCTTCTGCGCCTTCTTCTTCCGCGACCCCACGCGGGTCACCCCCGCCCGCGAGGGCCTCGTCGTGGCCCCGGCCGATGGGCGCGTGGTCTCCGTGGCGGAAGCGGTCCCGCCCGCCGAGCTCGAGCTCGGGCCGGAGCCGCGCTGGCGCGTGGCGATCTTCCTCTCCGTGCTCGACGTGCACGTCAACCGCGCGCCGGTCGATGGAACCGTCACGCGGATCGCCTATCGCCCGGGGAGGTTCCTCAACGCCGCCGATGCCATGGCGGCGGAGGAGAACGAGCGGAACGGGCTTGCGATCGCGCTCGCGGATGGGCGCAAGGTCGGTGTGGTGCAGATTGCCGGGCTGATCGCGCGACGGATCGTCTGCGAGGTGCGCGAGGGCGACCGGCTGCTCGCGGGGCAGCGCTTCGGCCTGATCCGCTTCGGCAGCCGCACCGATCTCTACCTCCCGCCCGGGGTCGCGCCGCTTGTCGCCGAGGGCCAGCGCATGGTCGGCGGCGAGACGGTGGTCGCCGACCTCGCCTCGACCGAGCTGCGCCGGCTCGGCGTGGTGCGGTGAAACCCCGCTCGCCCGCCGTCGAGCGCTGGCGGCAGCGGCTTCGCCGACGCTCGCGGCCGCGCTTCAAGGGGCTCTCCTTCAATCGGCTGATCCCGAACCTGATGACGCTTGTCGGCCTCTGCGCCGGCTTGACCGCGATCCGCTTCGCCCTGATGGGGCGGTGGGACGCGGCCGCCGCGGCGATCGTGATCGCAGGCGTGATCGACGGGCTCGACGGGCGGATCGCCCGGCTTCTCAAGGGAACGAGCCGGTTCGGCGCGGAGTTCGACAGCCTCGCCGATTTCCTCTGCTTCGGCGTCGCGCCCGCGCTCGTGCTCTATCTCTGGACGCTGCAGACCTGGGGCGGCCTCGGCTGGGTGCCATGCCTGATGTATGCGGTGTGCGCAGCGCTTCGGCTCGCACGGTTCAACGCCGCGATCGACGGCGCGCCCAAGCCCGCTTACGCCTACAACTTCTTCACCGGCGTCCCCGCCCCGGCTGCGGCGGGGCTTGCCCTGTTCCCGCTGTTCGTGGCACTTCAGGCCGAGGCGATGCGGCTTGCGACGATTGCCGACATCGCGCGCTTCCCGGGCCTCGCGGCGGCGGTGCTGTTCGGCGTCGGCTTGCTGATGGTCTCGACGTTGCCGACCTGGAGCTTCAAGAACTTCAAAGTGCCGCAGCAATACATCCTGCCGCTTCTGCTCGGCGCGGGGTTCTTCGTCGCCATCCTCGTCAGCGAGCCCTGGGCCGCCTTCGCCCTGCTCGGGGTCGTCTATGCCGCCCTGATCCCGATGGGGGTGAGGAGCTACGAGCGGCTGCGTGCCGAGGCCGAAGCGCTTGGCCTCGCCGCTCCGGAGGAGGCGGCGGAGACGAAGGACGCCGCCTGAGCGCGCCTATTCCGCCGCCTTCTGCCGCCGCTCCCTGCCTTCGCCCGTGCGCCGTTCCGTTACCAGAACGCCCTCCGCCTTCAGAGCCGCGATCTCCGCCTCGGAGAACCCGTGCGCGGCGAGCACCGCATCGCCGTCCTGGCCGAAGCGCGGCGGCGGCCGCCGCGCCCCGCCCGGCGTGCGGCTGAACTTGATCGGCGTGTTGATCCCCCTGTACCAGCCGAGCTCGGCGACCATCCCCCGCGCCTTGGTGTGCGGCGCCTGAGCGACCTCGTCGATGTAGAGCACCGGGCCCGCAGGCAGCCCGTTCGCGAGCAGACGCTGCGACAGCGCGTGCCCGTCCTCCTGGCCCACGATCTCCTGCACGATCGCCGAAAGGGCGGCGCGGTTCGCCATCCGGTCGGCATTGGTTCGGAACCGTGGATCCTCTGCGAGCTCCGGCCGCCCGAGCAGGTCGCACATCTTGCGGAAGGTCGCGTCATTGCCGGTGCCGATGAAGATCTCGCAGGTGGCGGTGCGAAACTTGTCGTAGGGCGCGAGGTTGGGGTGCGGGTTGCCCGTCGCCACAGGCCGCTTGCCCGAGAGGAAGTAGTTGGCGGCGTGCGGGTGCAACAGCGCCATGCCGCAATCGTGCAGCGTCATGTCGATGAACTGTCCCTCGCCGGACCGCTGCCGCTCGAACAGCGCCATCAGGATCGCGATCGCCGAGAAGAGGCCGGTGCCGATATCGACCACCGGTGTCGCGAGCCGCGTCGGGCCGGAGGTCTCGGTGCCGTTGATGCTCATCAGCCCGACCATCGCCTGCACGATCGCGTCGTAGCCGGGGAAGCCGCCCAAGGGGCCTTCGGCGCCGAAGCCCGAGATTCGGCAGTGGATCAGGCGCGGGAAGCGCTCGCGCAGCGTCCCGTAGCCCAAGCCCCACTTCTCCATCGTTCCGGGCTTGAAATTCTCGACCAGTACGTCGGCGCCCTCGAGCAGGCGCAACAGCACCGCACGCGCCTCCTCGCGCGCGAGATCGAGCGCGAGCGATGCCTTGTTGCGGTTCACGCCGATGAAGTAGGAGGCGTCGCGCCCGCCTTCCGGGTGCTCGTGGAAGGGCGGGCCCCAGTCGCGCACCTCGTCGCCCTGCGGCGGCTCGATCTTGATCACCTCGGCGCCGTGGTCCGACAGCACCATGGTGCAGTAGGGACCGCCCAGCACGCGCGTCAGATCGATCACCTTGAGGCCCGCGAGCGCGCCCGGCGATACCATCGGCATGGCTTTCTCCCTCTCTCAGGCCGCCTTCGCGCCGAAGACGCGGGCGCAGAAGGCCGGGTAGGTGTCCTCGAGCGCGGCGCGGATCGGCCCGCGCAGGGCGGCGAGATCGTCCTCCGAAGGGGCACGCGTCAGAGGCACCTCGGCGGGTTCGTCATAGTCGAAACCGGTGGCCGAGCGGACACTCGCGCGCGTCTCTCCCGGGTGAAGCGCGGCGAGGGTGAAACGCGCCCGCACAGGGTCGAAGGCGAAGACGCAGCGGCCGGTGACGAGGGCCTGGGCGTGACCGCGTCGGAACACGCCGGGAGGCGAAACGCCGGGGGCGGAGACGTAGTCCACCTTCGGCACGAGCACGCGCGGGCTGTGCTCCTCGCGGAACAGGATCGTTCTCGGAACGGTGAGATACATGAACGGGGCGCCGAAATTGCCCGGCAGCCGCGCCGCCGAACCGGGGGGCGAGCCGGTGCCGAGCAGGTTGATGTTGGCCGAGCCGTCGATCTGCACCCCGCCGAGGAAGAACAGGTCGATCCTCCCCTGGCCCGCGAGGTCAAAGAGCTCCCGCGTGCCCTCGGTGAAGGGGTTGCCGACGCGCTTCTGCAGAAGCGAGAGGCGTATGTCGGCGCCGCGGTGGCGGGCGAGCAGCACAGCATGGGCCGGGATCGGGCTTGCCGCGCCGACGGCGGCGTGTCGGACCGGGTGGGGATGGGGGGCCGTGATCAGGTCGGCGATCGCCGCGATCAGCCGTTCCTCTGTCGTCACGGCGCTCATGCCGCGGCGCTCGCGACATCGGCGGAACGGGCGGTGAGGGGAAGGTTGGTCGCAAGCCAGGCGCGGAACCCTTCTTCCGTACGCGCCGCGCGCGCGTACGACTCGATCGCCGCCTGGTCGGGCCCGTAGAGGTCGAGCAGGCCGAGCGGCCACGCCCCGTGCTCGGCGACCGCCACGGCCGAGACGTAGAGCGACGAGATCACCCCAGGCGCCATCCTCTCGTCCTCCATCAGGTTCCCCTCGACGACGCGCTCGACCGTGACAAGCGTGGCCTTCGACGCATGCGCGATGGTGGCGAGCTCGCGCCGGCGGCCGACCCAGACATTGCCCGCACGATCGGCCAGAGCGGCGTGGATCAGCGCCACATCGGGCGACAGCGCCGGGACGAGCACGATCGAGTCAGGCGCGGCCGAGAACGGGTTGTCGATCACCCGCCAGTCGGTGCGCGCGGCGACGAGGTCGGAGCCGATCAGCCCGCGCAGCGGCAGGAAGGGCACCCCCTTCTCGGCGGCCTGAAGTGCCGTGTGCACGGCCGGGCAGGTCCAGTCCTCGATCACGACCGTGCCGGCCCGGAACGCCGCGGTGAAGCGCGGCGCGAGGCCGGCCTCGCCGAGGGTGACGGCGCTCGTGGTCAGCCGCGCCACGCAGCCGGCGCCGATGAGGAGGTCGGTCGCAAAGCCGGAGACCGGAACGCCGATCAGGTGAAGGTTTCGCGCCCCGCGCCGGATCAGCGCCGCGGCGAGAGCGACCGGGCAGAGCGAGGTGTCGGGGGGCAGCGCCACCGTCGCGCCGTCGGGCACGCGGGCGGCGAGGGCGTCGAGATCGAGCAGCGGAACGGTCATGCGCCGGTCCTTCGCGCCGGAGGGCCGCTTTGCCGCACGCGCATCAGCCGAGCCAGCGGGCGAGGAAGGCGGCGGTGCGCCCGTTGGCGATCGCCGCCGCCCGGCCGTCCCAGTGCTGCCCGCTGACGCGGGCGAAGGCATGGTCCACGCCCGGATACACATGCACCTCAACCACCGGGTTCGGCGCGAGCGCGGCGAGCACCACCCCTTGCGCCGACTTCGGAACGAACTTGTCGAGCTCGGCGATGTGGGCGAGGAAGGGCCGCGTGATGCCGGTCGAGCCCTCGGCGAACAGCCCCTCGAGCCCGACGCCGTAATAGGAGACGTTACAGTCCGCATCCGACCGCAGCGCCATCATCGCCGCAAGCCGCCCGCCGAGGCAGAACCCCATCGTTCCGGCGCGGCCGTTGCAGCCGGGAAGCGCCCGCGCCGCCGCGAGCGTCGCCTTGAGGTCCTCCACACCCTTCTCCTGGTCGAAGGCGTTGAACAGGGCGAAGGCCTTGTCCCACTCGGCCTGGGTGCGGTCGGAGAGGTTCACGCGCGGCTCGAGGCGCCAGAACAGGTCGGGGGCCACCGCGATGAAGCCCTGGTCGGCCACCTGGTCGGCGATCGCCTTGAGGCTGTCGGAGACTCCGAAGATCTCCTGGATCACCACCACCGCGCCCGCGGGCGTGCGCTTCGGGCGGGCGACATAGGCGAAGAAGCTTCCCGAACCGTCGGTCGCGGAAATCGTGATCTCTGCCATGGCGTCTCCCCTGTACCGGTTGCCGGGCGGACAATACCGGTACGGGCGGTTTCGGGCTAGGATGCGGAGCGCATGCTCCGCCTCGCCGCCCTCGCCGCCGTCGCGCTGGTCGCGCTGCCAGCACGGGCGGCGCTCGACCCGGCGCTCGCCGCGGAGGGCTGGCGCAGCATCCCCTTCGCCGCGCCAGGACTCGCGATCGTCCAGGACGGCGAGACAGGGCTCAGGATCGAGGGAAGCGGGGGGATCGCTGTCGTCTTCCAGCCGATGCGCGTGCCGGTCGGGCCGAACACCTGCCTCTCCTGGCGCTGGCGCGTCGATCGCGGCCCGCCGCCGACCGATCTCACCCGCTCCTCAGGGGCCGATCGCGGCCTTGCCCTCTGGGTTGGCTTCGAGCCGGATGCGGAGCGCATGGGGCTGTTGCAGCGCTACCTGATGGGTGTGGCCACCATGTCCTCGGGCCGGCGCATGGTTCCTGGGTTCATCCTCGTCTATGTGCATGGCGGCACGGGCGAGGAGCCGCTCTGGCACCGCTCGCCGCTCACCGGCGGGATCGGCCGGACGATGGTGCTTTCGCCCGCCGGCACGGCGATCGGCGAATGGGTCGAGCAGGAGGTTCCGCTCGCCCAGCATTTCCGTGCCGCGTTCGGCATCGCGCCGACGGGCTTCGTCACAGAGCTTGCGATCGCTGCGGATGGCGACGACACGGGAGCGGCGATCGCCGCGCGAATCGGCGAGCTGCGCTTCAAGCCCTGCGCGGGGCCGGCCCAGGCGACCCGTTAGGCGACGCTCGGCAAGCGCTGCGGGTCGTGATGGTCGGCTGCGGCGCACCGGCTTCTCGGGAGGCCCGGGCGGAAGCGCGCGCGTGCCACTGTCAGCACCGGAGCGCGCGGGGCAGAGCGGTGGGCCGGGCGCTCGGGCTCAGGCGGCGAGCCGCCCCTCCTCCACGGCGTGGCAGGCGACCTCGGTCTCGCCGCGGCGGATCAGGCGCGGCGCCTCCGCCCGGCAGCGGTCATTGGCGAAGGGGCAGCGCGGGTGGAAGCTGCAGCCCGACGGGGGGTCGATCGGCGAGGGCACCTCTCCGCCCACCGGCGTGCGCTGCCGTCCCGTCATCTCGAGGTCGGGGATCGCCTCGAGCAGAAGCCGCGTGTAGGGGTGCTGCGGTGAAGCAAACAGCGTCTCGCCGGGAGCGAGCTCGACGATGCGGCCGAGATACATCACGCCGATGCGGTCCGACATGTGCCGCACCACGGCGAGGTTGTGGCTGATGAAGAGATAGGTCAGGCCGAGCCGCTCCTGCAGGTCCTTCATCAGGTTCAGGATCTGCGCCTGCACCGAGACGTCGAGGGCCGAGGTCGGCTCGTCGCAGACGAGGAACTCCGGGTTGGAGGAGAGGGCGCGCGCGATCGAGATTCGCTGCCTCTGGCCGCCCGAGAACTCGTGCGGATACTTCTCGGCATCCTTCGGGGAGAGGCCGACCTGGCGCAGGAGCTCGCCCACCCGCGCCTCGATGTCGGACCGTTCCTTGAGCAGACCGAAGGCGCGGATCGGCTCGGCGATGATGTCGCCCACGCGCCAGCGCGGGTTGAGGCTCGCGTAGGGGTCCTGGAAGATCATCTGGAGCCGCCGCCGCACCGGCGCCTGCTGTGCCCGCGAGGTGAGCGAGGCGAGGTCGATGCCATCGATCCGGATCGTGCCGCGCGTCGGCGCATAGAGGCCGACGACGAGGCGCGCGACGGTCGTCTTGCCGCAGCCTGATTCGCCCACGAGCGACAGCGTGGTTCCCCGCGGGATGGCGAAGGAGACGCCGGCGACGGCACGCAGGATCCGCCGCCGCTCGCCCTGCAAGAGCCGGATCAGCCAGGGCTTCGAGACGTCGAAGTCGCGGGCGAGGTCCTCCACCTCGACGAGCGGGCGGGTCGTTGCGGGGGCGGCGTCAAGCGGCATCGCGCGCATGCCCCCCTTCGGCATAGAGCCAGCACGCGGCGCGCGAGGGCCCGCCTGTCGCCATCAGCTCGGGCCGCTCGCTGCGGCAGCGGTCGAAGGCCCGCCCGCAGCGCGGGTTGAAGGCGCAGCCTTTCGGGATGTCGGTCAGCCGCGGCATCGCGCCGTCGATCTGCCGAAGCCGCGCGACCCGGTGGGTGAGCGGGGGAATCGACCCCATCAGCCCCTCGGTGTAGGGGTGGCGGGCGTTCTTCACCACTTCGCGCACCGGCCCGATCTCGGCGATCCGCCCCGCATACATCACGGCAACCCGGTCGGCCGTCTCGGCGATCACCCCCATGTCGTGGGTGATCAGCATCACCGCCGTGCCGTGCTCGCGGCAGAGGCGCTTCAGAAGCGCGATCACCTGCGCCTGGATCGAGACATCAAGCGCCGTCGTCGGCTCGTCCGCGATCACGAGCCGCGGCTCGGCGCAGAGCGCGAGCGCGATCACCACGCGCTGGCGCATCCCTCCCGAGAACTGGTGCGGGTAAGAATCGATCCGCTGCGCCGCTCCGGGGATGCCGACGTCCTCGAGCCAGCGGATCGCGCGGGCGCGCGCCTCCCGGTCGGAGAGGCCGAGATGCGTCTGCATCGTCTCGACGAGCTGGCGGCCGATCGAGTAGAGCGGGTTCAGCGTGGTCAGCGGGTCCTGGAAGATCGCACCTATCTGCCGGCCGCGGACGCGGCGCATCTCCTCGGGCGGAAGCGTGTCGATCCGCCGGCCATTGAGCCGGATCTCGCCGCCCGCGATCCGCCCGGGCGGCTCGATCAGCCTGATGATCGCCGCTCCCGTGATCGACTTTCCCGCCCCGCTCTCGCCGACCACGCCGAGCACCTCTCCCTCGTCGATCGTGAAGGAGACGTCATCGACCGCCGTCAGCACGCCGCGACGGGTCGGGAACTCGACGCGCAAGTTGTTCACCTCGAGCAGCGGCATCGCCTTGTCCTCAACGCAGCTTCGGGTTCAGCGCATCGCGCAGCCAGTCGCCGAGCAGGTTCACCGACAGCACCATCAGTGCGAGCGTGATGCCCGGAAAGACGGTGATCCACCATTCGCCCGAGAACAGGAAGTCGTTGCCGATCCGGATCAGCGTGCCGAGCGAGGGCTGCGTCGGCGGCACGCCGACGCCGAGAAAGGACAGCGTCGCTTCGGCGAGGATGGCGAAGCCGAGATTGAGGGTGGCGATCACGAGCACCGGGCCCATCACGTTCGGCAGAACGTGCCGCGTCATGATCCTCGCCGGCGAGAGGCCGATCACCCGCGCGGCCATCACATACTCCTTGTTCTTCTCGACGAGGGTGGAGCCGCGCACCGTGCGCGCGTACTGAACCCAGTTCGAGATGCCGATCGCGAAGATCACCACCCAGAGCGCGATCCGGTCATGCAGCTCGCGCGGCAGGGCGGCGCGGACGAGACCATCAACCAGCAGGGCGACCAGGATCGCGGGGAAGGTGAGCTTGATGTCGGCGATTCGCATCAGCACCGCATCGGTGGTTCCGCCGACGAAGCCGGCCACCAGCCCGATCGTGACGCCAAGAGTCATCGCGAACAGGACGGAGCAGAAGCCCACGAACAGCGAGATCCGCGCGCCATACATGATCGTCGAGAGCACATCCCGCCCCTGGTCGTCGGTGCCGAACAGGAAGCGCGCAGTCCCGCCCTCCATCCAGGCCGGAGGGTTGAATGCGTCCATTAGGTCGAGAGTGGCGAGGTCGAACGGGTTGTGCGGCGCGAGCACCGGCGCGAACACCGCCCCGCCGATCAGCGCGAGCGCCACCACCGCGGAGACGACGGTGAGCGGCGAGCGGGAGAAGCTGTACCACAGGTCGCTGTCGAAGAAGCGTGCGACCGGGCCCATGCGTCCCGGCGCCGCCGGCGCCGGCTGCACGACCGCCGCCTCCGTCGCCGGCGCCTCGCCCGCCATCAGCGCGCGCTCCCGATCAGCGAGCCGCGCAGCCGCGGATCGACGAGATAGTAGAGCAGGTCGACCACGAGATTGATGAGCACGAAGAGCAGCGCGATCATCATCAGGTAGGCGGCCATGATCGGGATGTCGGCGTTCGCGACCGCCTGGATGAACAGAAGCCCCATGCCCGGCCACTGGAACACCGTCTCCGTCACGATCGCGAACGCGATGATCGCGCCGAGCTGCAGACCGGTGATGGTGATGACCGGCACGAGCGTGTTCTTCAGCGCGTGCCCGAAATGGATAGCGCGATTGGTAAGGCCGCGGGCGCGCGCGAACTTGATGTAGTCGGTGCGCAGCACCTCGAGCATCTCCGACCGCACGAGCCGCATGATCAGCGTCATCTGGAACAGGCCGAGCGTGACCGAAGGCAGGATCAGCGCCTTCAGCCCCGAGGCGGTGAGGAAGCCGGTCGTCCACCAGCCCCCCACAAGCACCGTCTCGCCGCGGCCGAACGAGGGCAGAATGCCGAGCGTGACGGCGAAGATGAGGATCAACAGGATGCCGATCAGGAAGGTGGGCAGCGACACGCCGATCAGCGAGATCGTGAGGAAGAGGCGGGAGAGCCAGCTCTCCCTGTAGAGCCCGGTGTAGACGCCCATCGGCACGCCGATCGCAAGCGCGAGGAAGGCGGCGCTGAAGGAGAGCTCGAGGGTCGCCGGCATGCGTTCGAGGATGAGGTCGGAGACCGGGCGCGCGAGCCGGTACGATAGGCCGAAATTGCCCTGCGCGGCGTTCTTCAGGAACTCCCAGAACTGGACGAAGAAGGGCTGGTCGAGGCCGAGGTCGCGGATCAGTGCCTGGCGCTGCGCCTCCGTATAATCCTGCCCGAGCATGATCGCCACCGGGTCGCCGACATAGGCGAACATGGCGAAGCTGATCAGGCTCACCGTGAGCATCACGGGCAGGGCCTGCAACAGGCGTGAGACGATGAAGGCGAACATCGGCGGTTCCGTTGCCCCGCGCCGATGGAGCGCGCCGCCGGCGCGGGGCGTGGTTCAAACCTGCGTCAGTTCACGCGAACGAAGCGGAACTGGGGCTGGTTGTTCGCCTGGTGCGGGATCGAGATGTTCGACCGCACCGCCCACGGGATCATCTGGTGGTGCAGCGGGATGTGCGGAACGTCCTCGCGGTAGAGCCTCAGCGCCTCGTGGATCGCGGCGGTCCGCTTCTCCCGATCAAGCTCGTTCTTCATCGTGTTGATCAGCGCGTCCATGCGGGGGTTGGAGTAGCGCCCGTAGTTCCAGATTCCGTTGCCCGGGGCGCCGTCGCGCGTCGCGAGCAGGGACTGGAAGGAGTAGAGCGCATCGAGCGTCGGCACGCCCCAGCCGAGCAGGTAGATCGAGGTGTCCTCGCGCTGGATCTTCGGGAAGAAGTTCGCAAGCGGCATGGCGTTGAGGCTGGTGCGCACGCCGATCCGCGTCCACATCGCCGCCACCGCCTGGCAGATCTGCTCGTCGTTGATGTAGCGGTTGTTCGGGCAGTCGAGCGTCACCTCGAAGCCCTGGGGGTAGCCGGCCTCGGCGAGCAGCTGGCGCGCGCGGTCGGGGTTGAAGGGAAGCCGCACGTCCTCCGCCTTGGAATAGCCGTTCACCTGCGGCGGGAAGAAGGTTCCGGTCACGACCGCCTGGCCGCGCATCACCCGGGTGCGGATCGCCTCGATGTCGATCGCGTGATAGAGCGCCTGCCGCACGCGGAGGTCCTTGAACGGATTGCGGCCCTTGACGTTCGAGTAGAGCAGCTCGTCGCGATGCACATCCATCGCGAAGAAGATGGTGCGGATCTCGGGGCCTTCGAGCACCGTCACACCTTGCGCGCGCTTCAGCCGCTCGAGGTCCTGCAGCGGTGGGTCGAGAACGAAATCGATCTCGCCCGAGAGCAGCGCGGCGATGCGTGTGGCGTCCGACGCGATCGGGCGATAGACGATCTCTGTGACGTTGCTCACGTTCTTCGGGTCGGACCAGCCCCACCAGCGGTCATTGCGGACCATCACCGTGCGCACGTCGGGCTCGCGCACCGTCAGCCGGAACGGGCCCGTGCCATTGGTGTTGCGCACCGTGTGCGTCTCCTCCCGGGCGCGTGTGTTCTGCGGCTGGGTGACGTTGTTCCGCTCCGACCACTCGCGGTCCATGATGTAGACGGAGGCGATCTTCGAGGGCAGGATCGGGTCGGGGATCTTGGTGATGATGTCGACGGTGAAGTCGTCGACCTTCTCGGCCTTCTCCACCGTGTCGACGAAGATGCCGTAGTTCGAGGTCGGCGCGAGCGCGCGGGTGATCGAGAACACCACGTCGTCGGCGGCGAAGGCCGAGCCGTCATGGAACGTCACGCCGCGGCGGAGCTCGAAGCGCCAACGGTTCGGCTCGAGCTGTCGCCAGGCTGTGGCGAGCCCGGGCTCGAGCGCGAGGTTCTGGTCGCGCTTGATCAGCGGCTCGTAGATCTGGCTGAGCACCATCGTGACGGTGCCAAGGTTCTGTGAATGCGGGTCCATCGTGTTCGGGTCGCCGGCGGCGGACCAGCGCACCGTCCTCGCCTCGGGCGAGGCGGCGGCCAGGAACACGCCCACGGCCGCCGTCGCGGCCAGAAGCACTCTTTTCATCTGCGAAGTCTCCCCAGAGGTTGCCGGCCGGTCGCTGCGGCCGTTCCTCCGCCTTCTAGCGGATGACAGGCCGGTGACCAAGCGCGGGATCGCACAGGAAAAAGGGCGGCAGGCCGTGGCCCGCCGCCCGATCTGTTGCCCCCGTAGGGACGTGTTCACGGAAGGCCCACAGTCCCCCATCGGCTGACACGGACAAGGACCTTCTGCTGCTGAATTGAGCGGAGTGGGACCTCCTGTCAATCTGACGCCATGGAACAGACGCATTAAACGCGATGGAACGGACACATTATCGCCTCGGGCTCGACATCGGCGCGAACTCGATCGGCTGGTGCTGCCTGTCTCTCGATGAGGACCGACGCCCTTGCGCGGTTCTTGCTGCCGGGGTGCGGGTCTTCCCTGACAGCCGCGACCCGCAGACCCTTGCCTCCCTCGCCGCCGAACGGCGTGCTGCGCGGGCGGCGCGTCGGCGTCGTGACCGCTATCTGAGGCGGCGTCGGGCGCTCGCGAACGCTCTCGTCCGGCATGGCCTGATGCCCGAGAGCGGGAGCGTCTCGGGCAGCGACCCCTGGCCGCTTCGCCAAGCAGCGCTGGTGCGGCCGCTTTCGCCGCACGAGCTCGGCCTCGTGATCTTCCACCTCAACCAGCGGCGCGGCTTCGCCTCGAACCGCCGAACCGACGGCAGCAACGAGGAGGAGCGCGGCAAGATCAGGGACGCGGCGGACCGGCTTCGGGGCGAACTCTCGCGCGCCGGCGCGCCAACGCTCGGAGCCTGGCTCGCCGAACGCCACGCCGCGCGCAAGCCCGTGCGTGCGCGCCTTCGCGGCGAAGGGGCGCAGGCGCACTACGATTTCTATCCGACGCGGGAGCTCGTGCTTGCCGAGTTCGACGCGATCTGGGCGGCACAGGCGGCCTGGAACGAGCGCCTGACGGATGCGATGCGCGACGAGATCAGGCGCATCCTGTTCCACCAGCGGCCGCTGAAGCCCCCTGTCGTCGGAAAATGCTGGCTCGAGCCGGAAGAGGACCGTGCCCCGCGCGCCCTACCGACGGTGCAGCGCTTCCGGATCGCGCAGGAGCTCGCGCATCTGCGGATCACCATCCCCGGCTTCCCCGATCGCCCCTTGTCGGATACGGAGCGTGCCCTGCTGCTCGCACGCCTCAACGCCGGCTGCGACATCAGCTTCGAGCAGGTGCGCAGGGCGCTCGGCCTCCCCGGCGAGGCGCGGTTCAATCTCGAAAGCCTGAATCGGGAGAAGCTCGAGGGCGCGGCCACCGCACGTCGCCTCGCCATTGGCACGAAGAAGCGCCCGGCCCCGCTCGCCGAGGTGTGGGACAGCCTCGACGACGCGACGCGCGACCAGATCGCCACCGTGCTGGTCGAGGTGGAGACGGAGGACGAGGCGTTCGCGCGGCTTCTCGCCCTCGGCCTGCCTGAGGAGGCGGCGCGGCGTACGGCCGGGATCGTGCTCGAGGACGGGCGCGCGAGCCTGTCGCTTACCGCGATCCGCCGCCTCCTGCCGTTCCTCGAGCAGGGCTTGCGCTACGACGAGGCGGTGCGCGCGGCAGGCTACGCCCACCACAGCGACGATCGCACGGGCGAGCTCCTTCCTGAGCTTCCGTATTACGGCGAGGTGCTGAAGGAGCGGCTCGGAACCGGGACGAATGACCCAAAGGACCCGGAGGAGAAGCGGCTCGGTCGCGCCCCGAACCCGACGGTGCATGTCGCGCTCAACGAGCTTCGCCGCGTGGTGAACGCGCTCATCGCCCGGTTCGGGCGCCCTGAGGAGATCGTTGTCGAGGTGTTGCGCGAGCTCGGGCACTCGGCCGTGCAGCGTCGGGAGATCGAGAAGGCGCAGAAAGAGAACCGCGAGCGGAACGAGCGAGCCAAACGGGCGATCGAGAGCCTCGGGCTCAAGGTGACGGGAGGGGCGATCAGGCGCTACCGGCTCTGGGAAGACCAGGCGCAAGACCCGAAGGACCGCTGCTGCCCGATCACGGGAACGCTGATCGGCATCGAGGCTCTGTTCAGCGCCGAGATCGAGGAGGACCACATCCTCCCCTTCGCCATCACTCTCGACGACAGCAACGCCAATCGCGTCCTCGTCACGCGCGAGGCGAACCGACGCAAGGCGCGCCGGGCCCCGTTCGAGGCGTTCGGGCACACCCCGGAGTGGCCGGAGATCCTCAGGCGGGTGGCGCTGTTGCCGCCGGCGAAGCGCTGGCGGTTCCAGGAGGGAGCGCTCGAGCGCTGGCAGGGCGAAGAAAAGGACTTCCTCGCCCGGCACCTGACCGACAGCGCCTATCTCGCGCGGCTTGCGCGGCTCTATCTCCGTGTCATCTGCGACCCAGACAGGGTGTGGGCGGTGCCTGGGCGGCTGACCGCGCTCGTGCGCGGGGCGCTCGGGTTGAACGGGCTGCTCGGCGGGCCGGGGGCGAGGAAGGACCGCACGGACCATCGCCACCACGCGATCGACGCGCTTGCCGTGGCGCTGACCGACCGTTCGCTTCTGCAACGGGTCTCGGCCGCGGCGCGGCGGGCGCAGGAGGTGGACCGGCGCCTGCTCGCCGATCTCGAGGAGCCGTGGCCCGGATTCCACGCCGAGGCGAAAGCTGCGATCGAACGCGTCGTCGTCAGCCACAAGCCCGACCATGGAACGGGGGGGAAGCTGCACAACGACACGGCCTATGGCGAGGTGCGCGGCGCGGACGAGACGGGCCCGAATGTGGTGGTGCGCAAGCCGCTGTCGGCGTTCCTCAGGGCCACGCCCGAGGAGGCGCGGGCGGCGATCCGCGACCCTGTGCTTGCTGAGAAGGTGGCGGCGGCGCTCGCGGCGAATGCCGATGCGAAGTCGCGCGCTGCAGCGCTCGCGGCGCTCGAGCATGGTGCCGGGACGGTACGGCGCGTGCGCACCTGGGAGAGGCTCGAGACCCGGCCGATCCCCTCGGCGCCGTGGAAACGGGTGAAGCTCGACGCCAACCACAGGATCGAGTTCTGGCGCCTGCCCGGCAAGGGCGGCAAGCCGGGCAAGGTGGTGACGCAGCTCGTGCCGCTGCTCGACGCCGCGGCGGAGGCGGAGGCGAAGCGGCTCGGCCGCAAAGTGGCGGAACGCAAGCCGCACCCGGCGGCGACGCTTCTGATGCGTCTGCACAAGAACGACATGGTGGCATTCGGCGAGGGCGAGGCGCGGCGCATCCTGCGCGTGGTGAAGATGAGCAAGGGGCAAGTTGTGCTCGCGCCGCACCATGAGGGCGGCAACCTGAAGGCGCGGGATGCCGACACGGCCGACTCGTTCAAATACATCAACGGCTCGGTCGCGGCGTTCAGGCGCGAACGGGCGCGGCTTGTGCGCGTCGATCCCGACGGGCGGGTGCATGACCCGGGGCCGAGGGCGTGGTGAGCCATGCCGCCCGGCTCTCCGCTCGGCCGTGTGGTGGAGATCGCCGAGGAAGGGCGGCACCTTTTGAAGGTGAGAGGCTTCCTCGTGGTCGAGGCGGGCGGGGAGGAACTCGGCCGCGTTCCGCTTGATGACATCGCCGCGTTGGTCGCGACGGCGCGCGGCACGAGCCTCACCACCTCTTTGATCGCGGCGCTCGCCGAACGCGGCACGCCGGTCGTGCTGTGCGGGGCGAATTTCGCCCCCGTCGCGCTCGTGTTTCCGCTTGCCGGCCATCATGCGCAGCAGCGGCGCATGGAGGCGCAGCTTGCGGCGACGCGGCCGCTTGCGAAGCGGCTCTGGGCGCAGGTGGTGGCGGCGAAGCTGCGCGCCCAGGCGGCGGCGCTCGCGTCGGCGGGGCTTCCGAGCGCGGCGCTTGCCCGGCTTGCGCGGAGCGTGCGTTCGGGCGACCCGGAGAATGCCGAGGCGCAGGGGGCGCGGCGGTATTGGCCGCTGATGATGGGAGAGGGGTTCCGTCGCGACCCGTCGTTGCCCGGGGCGAACGCGCTGCTCAACTACGGCTATGCGGTGCTTCGGGCGGGGGTGGCGCGTGCGATCTGTGCCGCGGGGCTTCACCCCTCGCTCGGCATCTTTCACCGCCACCCGCACAACCCGCTGCCGCTTGCCGACGACCTGATGGAGCCGTTCCGGCCGCTGGTCGATCTCGAGGTGCGTGCGCTGGTTGCCGAGGGTGCGAGCGAGGTGGACAGGGTGGCGAAGCGGCGGCTTGCGGCGCTGTTGCTTACGGATGTTCCGACCGCTTTCGGAACGAGCCCGTTTGCGACCGCGCTGATGCGGTGCGCGGCGAGCCTTGCCGAGAGCTACCTCTCGGGCGTTCCGGCGCTCGAGTTTCCGATGCTTTCCGCGGAGGGCGGCAATGTCATTGCGGAACCGGACTTTCCTGTCGGGCTATCGGATCATGTGGATGTTCGTGATGTTCGATCTTCCGGTGACGACGAAGTCTGAGCGCCGGGCGGCGGCGAAGTTCCGGCTTTGGCTTTTGGATCAGGGGTGGGAGATGAGCCAGTTCAGCGTGTATTTGCGCTGGTGTGCGAGCAAGGAGCAGGGCGAGCGGTGGCTGAGGGAGATTTCGCGCAACCTTCCTGGCACGGGGAAGGTGCATGTGCTGATGGTGACGGACCGGCAGTTCGAGCAGATGGTGGTGTTTCGGGGCCGGTCGCGTGCCGGGAAGCGGCCGAAGCCTGAGCAGCTGACGTTGTTCTGAGCGGTGTTTTGGGGCGGCTCCATCCTCCGCTTCTCCGTTTTGGATCAACGGGTTGGCGGAGAATGGAGTTTAGCCGATGGGGGAATGCGGGCCAACCGCAAC
>Ga0209017_10000025_pt1 | contig 136826 bp, 120 predicted proteins | sample YNPBryunderm2012_FD_185812 | JGI IMG/M metagenome (GOLD analysis project Ga0209017, IMG submission 185812) | Anoxygenic and chlorotrophic microbial mat microbial communities from Yellowstone National Park, USA - YNP Bryant MS undermat 2012... ... | reverse complement strand
AAATGACCCGGTAGCTATTCAAGAACTGCTCAGTCGGAGGTAACACCATCATGAATGGATCACCAAGGTCGTATAAATCGTTTGGATTCTGGACACTCGAGGATGACGTCCGTCGGAACTGTGCGACCAAGATAGGGCGATTTGCTTGAAGCGTCGCAGCACTTTTGAGTTCACCTTCGTAGAATTGACCTGCATTGAGCACGACAAGTGGGATGCTATCGCGGTACACGACTGTGCTGTCGCGTGCTGCAAGGATGCGGAAGCGATCAGTAGTACGTTTCTGATCATTAGGCGGATCTGGGTATGGCACGAGCAAGATTGATCGCCCCCACGTATTGACTGATGGCATCTGCTCAATCAAACAGTCGCGAGAAGAAATGAACGTACCACCAGCACGTGTACGATCGCTCAAGGGGAGCCGAACACGTTGGTGTCCCCCAAAGACCGCAATAGGGCGATTGGCACGAACGCGTGATCCTGTCAGGTCGTAAGCGTCGCTCGATGTTTGGCTTTGGACAAGGTACACTTCACCACGTTGGAGGTAAACTTGACTGGCTGGTCCATCCACTGTCGGTGCAGTCAGGCGTATAATTTCTACCATCGTTGAATCTTCCGTTGCAACTATCGCAAACTGTGAAGGCGTACTTGGGTAATTGAACGACCCGTCAATTCTATAGGGATCAGCGTTGTAGCTCATGATGAAGTAATCCTTCCCCAACGCATCTGTCGGTAACACAAGGAACGCATCGCTGGTCTTGTCGGCATGTGCAAGCGCATAGACCGTCACATCTTCATCACTGGTAAGGTGAAATGAATACGGCACTGGTCGCTGCGTGTGTCGTGTTTGGGGTTGAACCAACACACCTCCACCATTGATACCAATGAGCTCAACACCCCAGAACCCCATGCCAATGATGAGCATTTGATTTGGATCGTCAATCCGTCCTACGATCTGCTGCGGCGGGCGACCGTCGTATGGGGTAAATTCGAGAGTTACTGTCGTTGGTTTGTCCGCAGCGACAAAAACGAAAACGGAATCTTGCTCGCGAGCATTTGCGTTTGTTATTCCTTGATTGTGGTAGTTCGGCATGAAGCAAAACCAAAAGTCTCTCCCTTTACTATCGGGAACCTCTTGAGCAATTGCTCCGAGCGCAAGGAAGATAACCGCTACCACGAGTTTCATGATAAGCCTCCGTGCGGAGTTGTGACGTTCAAAACTACTACACAATAACACAGTCGCCTCGATCTGCGTTTCGCTCGATGAAAAAACCAACAAGGCATCCCTTGAGAGGATGCCTTGCTGCGTGTGTGTGGTTCTCCGCTCGAGGGAGCAAGGAGAGCGTTGAGGAAATGCTGTTCAGCTTAACGTGCGATAACGACTGGGGTAACTATGCTTCCATTCCGTTCTGTCGACAGGCGCGCAAAGTAGGTCCCATTCGGCAGCCAATCTGCGTTAAGAGGGACTTCATAGATGCTCGCATGTTGACCGAAACTGTTGAGGTATCGCACCAGTTCTCTCCCCTGAACGTCCACGATACTGAGTGTGACGCGATCATCGGATGGCAACGAATAGCGAAGGATGCCTACCTCAGCAACAGGATTGGGTAAGACGTTTAGTTCAAGTCGCACATGATCGTCGTCATTGCCAACCGATGTGGTGTAGTCAGCATCGATCGGGTTGTACTCTGCCCACGGGAGATCCCACCGCTCGGTCGGATAAGGTGCGAACGCACCGCGGTAAGAAACTCGGGTAAACCAGCTCAAATCCACAAGTGGAGTGCTTTGGTACGATGTGCTTTGAGTCACGATAGGTGAATTCGCCATCGGCTGTGGATCGAAGCTCAAATCTGTAGCGAATGGGTTCATCAGCATTGCCAGCATCGGCGAGCTTTTCTCGAGGATGTTCTCATACTGGGGCTGCGCAATCCAGTTTGTCGTCATGCCTTGAGGCGGAGTTCCACCAGCAAAGTTGAGCCATGTTCCTTTAATGCCGTAGAAGCTATTGTTTCGAATGAGGAATGAATCCGCAGCAGCGGCCGCCATCGTATTTGATCCAGCGATTTCCACACCTCTGGGCCAACCAACGAAGACGCTATTGATGATGCTCAGCCGAGAATTCCGTCGGATTTGCGCGGCTGCACCGAAACGCGAGTTGTATGTATTCGGTGCAGTACCCGTTCCTGGTGTCCACGATGTATCCTGGAGTGGGCCGATGAGCGTCATGTTGCTGAAAACACCGGTAGTGTATGGCTTATTGAATGAGCCACTGGCATCGTTATCTGATTCGAATGCCTGCGATAGTGATTGATCCGCACGAGCACGGAAACGCTGCGCAACGCCGAACTGCACGCGTCCACTCCAGCCGTTATCGGTATCGAAGTCATCATCAATGCACGCTGTCGAAATCAAGTAACGACCATTGACGCTACCCCCGAACCACTCAAACGCATCGTCATTTCCATAGCTGACTTGAACATATTCGATGACTGTCCGACGACCAACACCACCAAGTGTCAATCCATTGAGCTCGCTGTTTGGTGCTGCGGCAATTCCTGCAAACTCAATCCGCACGTAGCGGAGGACACCGCTTGAGTCGTCGTCATCGTTACCGCCGAACCATCCACGTACTTGAATTGCATCAGCGATTCCACCTTCCATTGCTGCCTGACCTCCAGGGTGGTTCGTGCGCGCACGACCACAGATCAACAAACCACCCCAATCACCGGGTGCACGCTGACCAGGAGGTGCCGAGGAGGTCATGATGATTGGTCGTTGGCGTGTTCCTTCCGCGATGATCTTGCCTCCACGGTTGACACACAACGCTGAATTTTGGCCAACCGTATCACCGACGATCACTGTACCTGGTTCGATGACCAACACGCCACCATCATCTACAAACACATAGCCATCGAGCGCATAGAGCTTTTTGTTGCTCAACTGGACACGCGTCGTGATTGGTGTGCGAAGCACTGAGTCCGGCCGAACTGGTTGAGGTTGCGTAATCGTAAATGGTTGTTGGTTCCGGCTGGTGACCGTTTCATCTAACGAACCATCCGGACGAACGAGCACCATCCGGACGTAGCCATTCGTCGTTGGGATAGCAGGAACACGGAAGCCACCTAAAAAACGGCCTCGCCGACCGGCTGAATCTTTGACTGCGGTTGCGCCCTGTAAGTCCGTCCATGGTCCGGTAGGACTTGTTGCAAATTGGAACCGCCAGGTCGGATAGACACCTGGGTAGCCAGTTGTATCCCAGACGAGATCCTCTGAGATGCCAGGTCGGAAGACCTCACCACCGGCAGGTTTGAGTAACCGTACAGTGATCTGTTGCGCCGACGTGCCGGCAACCATCACCGCAATCAAACAAAGGAGGATTCGTTGCATGGAGCTATACCATCAGAGTAGTGAAACAATCAATCGCCGAGCCGATAGCTCACTCCGAGTCCAATTGATCGGCCGCGAATGGTGGACTGCACAATCGTGCCGCCCTGCTCCCATCGCAGCGGTTGATTGAGTATGTCTCGAAGTGTGAGCCGTAGCTCGAGATTACCTAATCGTTTTGTAGCGGATAGATCAATGACATCGCGTGGAAGTTCGTAGGTGTGTGGGTCTTCGAACAGATACGCATTTCGTAACCCAACGAGCACAATGCGCCTGCCGAACACGTTGTATCCAACACTCAGTGTCGCATCCCACTCAGGGATTGACCAGAATGCAGCCACGTTCAGTGTGTATGGAGATTGGCCCCACATCGAACGACGGTCGAGCTGTCCTCCTTGCGTGACTTCGACCTCTGAGAATATCCGTGCATAGTTCATCGAAAAGATGACATTCTCTCCCCAAGGACCGAGAAGATCAAGTCTCTTGCGGAGTTCGATCTCTAAGCCATAATTCTGTGCTGGACCTTCGGCATTGCGGAACGTTCGCGCAATCTCTGATTGCTCTAAGAAGATCGTCTCCTCGATCGCATCCAGGATTCTCTTGTAGAATGCACCTAAAGAGATGACTTCACCGGGGGAAGGGAACCACTCCCACCGCACGTCGTAGTTGGTAATTCGCGAACGAGTCAGAGTTGGGTTCCCCATCACTTGTGATTGGGTCGAGAAATCCCAGAACGCAAATGGTGCAAACTCCCGGAGTGCTGGTCGTGCCAGTGTTTGTGAACCAGCAAGTCGGAGATTCATAACGTCGCTAAGTTTAACGATAACGGAAAGTGCTGGGAGCCAATCCCGCGTGGGGAGATCAACCTGAACCTTTCGGTCACTCAGATCATAGCTTTCTAATTGCTGGCGATTATCTTCGTAACGCAAGCCACCAATCACTCGAATCGGTATTCCTAACCCCGCATCATCGAGCGACCAATCACCCATCAGGTACCCAGCATATAATCGTTCACTAGCCTGGTAAGCATCAGCAAGTCGAGAATCCTCTGACAGTCCGATGCCTTGCACTCCAAAATTTTCAGGCCGGAAAATGCGCGATGGATCAGCCCACTGCACAGAATCGGGGATGGTGAACACATCGTAGTCAAGCGCAAACTCTGGTCCGGGTACATACGTAAACGACCGTGCAGAAAACGATCGCTGCCGATGCTCCGTTAGAAAACCAGTCTTCAGTTTTAGCGAGGATAGCGGTAACTGTACATTCACTGCTCCGGAGTACGAACCTTCATCGAGCGATGAGAAAAAGCGTCCTGCACGCGCACCATCACCTTGCCCGAGCGGTGTGAAGCTGACGATGTCTGAAGTGAAAGGTTCAACATACCCATCATTCGATGGTGTTTGCCGAGCATAGCGAAAACGGCGGTAGTCCGGCTCCGTGCGGTTTGAGTATGAATATCCGAGCTTCCAATCAATCGCTGCATTCCCCAATTCAGGTAGCGAGTGTTCTGCTGAGAGCACCGTCGAGAGCAATGTTTTCTCGACGTACTGCATGGAGATTTGCTTTACATCAAGGACTTGTATATAATTCTGCCCATTGAGCACGACGACGTCTTCATCGGCAGTGTGATTGAAGATTGTCCGAAGTGAAACAGTATTATAGGAGTTCGTTCGGAGGGCAAGGTTCAGCATGCTGCCCAGCGTCGTCGTCCGAGATGGGTTAAGACCACTATTAACAAACCACAGTGAACGGTCAGCAAGTATTCCATTTCGCTCGATCGTTCCAATGTTCCAACTGTTAGAGTAGTTCAAGCTGGCAACAATTCCGAGATCACTTCCGAAAATGCTTGCAACATTCGAGTAAGCCAATGCAACTGAACTGTTTGGCGTTTGGAGCGTACGTTGCGACCGTTGCCAGTTCTGGTTGTTGAACGAACGGCTGACGGTGGCCCAACGTTCACGCGCCCCGGTCGTATCGTACGGATTCCGAACTGCACTCAGCAGTGCACTCATCTGGCGACGGTCACTGGGTAACCCAGCAGGTAGGTTGGTACGTGTTCCATCGTCGAACCCAAGCCAATCTAATCGGCCACCGGGCGAGCTAACATAGCGGCCTGGTTGGAGAAATGTATTGTCGTTGACTGAGGAACCGAAGCTTATGCGCACGATTGATTGAGAGGGGAATTCGACCGTGTTGAGCTGCACCAATCCACCCGTGAAGTTGCCTGGTAAATCCGGTGTGAAGGTTTTCGTAATCGTTGCACTCTCGAGCATTTCGCTCGGGAGAAGGTCGTAGGTAAACGCTTTTCGATCAGGCTCGGTCGAGGTAAGCACTACACCATTGAGCATTGCATTATTGTATCGATCACTGGCGCCGCGGACGATTAGGAACTTATCGCCAGCAAGTGTTACGCTGGTCACACGGCGCAGAGCTTGGCCTGCATCAGCATCCGGAAGTTTCTTGATTTCTTCGATGCTCACCCCGTCACTGACAGCTGCACTGTTCTTTCGAAGTGCGAGCATTGCTGCTTGTGTTTCCGTTGTCCGTCGCGCCTCGACGACAACGTCTCGACTGACAAGCTGCCGGTCTCGGTCAAGTACGACGGAAATTCGTGTTGTTTTACCAGGCTCGACTATTATCGAACTAATACGCTTACTCTCGTAGCCAACGTACCGTACCACAAGAGTATAGGTCCCAGGAGACAGATTCTTGATGAGGAAATTGCCCTTCGGATCGGTAATTGCCCCACGCTTGGTTCCTTCCAGGAGAACCGTTGCTCCTCGCAGTGCATCACCTGTCGTGGCTTCGCGGACAGTACCGCTTATCGTACCACTCTCTTGCGCAGACGCAAGGTAACTGACGAGAACAACGACACACACACGCAAAACGAACATTGACAAAGAAGGTATGATTGAACTCGTTGCGAAATTTCCAGGCCAATGTTGCGCCTCTATTGTGCGTGTTTTACGGAATTGTTACTTCACCATGAGGAAGAGCTAACAGAGTCTGCAACCAAGTGCGCGCTCCTTACTCTTCGCCTAAGAGGATAACACTCGCATGAACCACTACCGAGGACATTACCAATGCTCGCGTGAGCTAAGCCGTGCACTAGCATCCACCCTCCCTAAAGATCGAGACGTACGCCTTGGCATGTTTAGGTTCTGTCCGCTGACAACAATATTGAAACTACAAGCCTAGAAGAGACCCTGAAGGCGCGGTGTATTTTTGTTCCGTTACTACTCAGGAATCCCATGCGACGACACCTCCAGCTGTGGTTATGCCTGATCATAGCTGCTGTCTACTCTCTGCAGGCGCAGGGAACAATCAGCATTATCGATACCACATTGCCGCGTGGAACGACCTTCGAGCTTCCACTGGTGCTCGAGTTGTCTACCCAACCAGGTGATTCCCTCACAATGACAATTCGTTACAGTAGGGCATCGCTCCATATTCGCATGGTAGTTGCGAAGTCACCTGCAAGTGTCAAAGCAGAACTACTTGCCGATGATGCTTTTCCACCTGACCAGGGGCAGGCGACCATTCGCGTCCGAACGCAAGCATCCCTAAACCGAGTAGAGCTGGCGCTCATCGGCACAGTGCTGTGGAGCGGAAACTCACCGGCGCAGGTCACAGCGATTTCCCTTGAACGTAACCGTCAACCGATATCCATCCAATCAACGGAGGCCAGTATCACGTTATCCCCACAAACGCCGCTCACGGTTGAGCTAACCTCAGCGTTAGGCCCAATCGCACCACAACCACTCTATGGCGACAACCTACGAATCACCTATTGGCTTGAGACAGAAAGCAGCGCATCACTCGCACTATTCGATCCACTCGGTAGAGAATACGGTCGATGGTCATTCCCAAACCAAGCAGCCGGTCCTCATACCGTTGAACTACCCATCGAACGAAGCACCACGGGGGCAGCCATGTATCACGTGCGTTTAGAAGTCAACGGCCGCACATTCATCGCACCATGCATCATTGCGAAGTGATGAGGGCGCACCGCTTGTTGCTCTTTCTGATTCACTGCAGCTTCCGTTGCATGTTGTTTGCCTACAGCATGCATTCGCAGGAGATAGATACAACAGCGCCCCATCGAATCGTCAACTCGGAAGGGACGGAGTTCTGGCTTTGCTTTATGAAGAACTTTCGAGAGCGTGACCCGGAAAAGCCAGGAACGTTTGAGCCAGCGGTTCTCGAGGTTTTCATCACCGCCAACGAAGATGCTACAGTGCTGCTGGAAATACCCAGCATCAACTTTCGCCATAGCGTACAAGTACCTGCAGGCACTATTCGGAACGTGCGCATCACACCGGAAGCAGAGATGGATACGTTCCCGCGCCCTCTCCCACGTGCTCTCCATATTCAGAGTAATAATCCAATTACGGTCTATGCACTCAATCACCGGATCCAAACGACTGACACATACTTGGCTCTTCCGACGAGCATTCTTGGGAAGGAATACCGTGCGATGTGCTACAGCAAACTCTCCGCTTCGCTCGCACCGCTGATTGGAATCGTCGCAACTGAAGACGATACCCAAATCGAAATCACACCTACCACCCCGACGACCGATGGACACAGTGCTGGTGAGCGTTACACTATCGTACTCGACCGAGGTCAGGTGTACCAAGTTCGCGCCAGTGTATCACCGTACGGCTCCGGGGATTTAACAGGAACGGCAATTGTCGCTTCAAAACCAATCGCTGTGTTCAGTGGCCATACGTGCGCATACATCCCCCCTGGCGTCAAAGCATGCAACCACCTTGTCGAGCAACTCCCTCCTGTTCCCACATGGGGCAAACATTACTTCATCGGGAAACTACAAAGTCGGAGCAAATACACGTTCCGCGTACTCGCTGCACAGAACGGTACACGAGTCTTCAAGAACCAATCGCTCATCGCAGTGCTTGGTGCAGGCGAGTACTACGAAGAACCAAATGAAACTACCGACATCCAGATCACCGCTGATAAACCGATTCTCGTCGCTCAATATGCCCAAGGCTTCGCAAACGGAGACCAAATCGGTGATCCAATGATGATTCTCATCTCACCCACCCAACAATTCGTTCGGCGATATCGTATCGCAACCCCAATCCAAGGACAGTGGAACCACTATGTCAACATTATTGCGCGCGAGGAAGCAATCAGCACGATTAGGGTTGATGGTCAACGTCTCTTGCGCAACCAATTCAGACAAATTGGCATTAGCAGTTATTACGTGGCAGCGATACAGCTCGACTACGGATCACACACAATTGTAGGTGATGTGCCCTTTGGACTCTACTCTTACGGATTTGGCTATGGCTATGACGGCTACGATGCATACGGAACCATGGGCGGGCAGTCTTTCATCATTCTGGATACGTTGCGCGACCGTTTGCCACCAACGACAGACTTTACACTCAGATCAAATGGCAAATCGCTCCGCGTTGTCACCCGCGATGACCGGCCAACAGACCGCGGACTGGCAAGGATCGAAACGCTCGTAGCACTCAACATGCGAGGCTACTTACCTCGTATCGAGCAAGGTCAACCACAAGCTGAATTCGACATCCACCCGCTCGATCCTGAGCAGGACGGTCACATTACCCTCCGCATTTACGATGCAGCGGGCAACAGCACCACTGCAACCTACGCTTATTGCTACAACCCTACTCGGCGTGCATTCGAATTCGTAAACGCTGATAACTGCCCTCCTCATCGTTCCTGGTCGCTCTCGTTCGGTGCCATCGCCTCAGCACTATACCATACCGCATCAATCAATAAGACAGATGATCTTGCATTTGAACGTGCTGCTGGTAATGCATATGCTCAAACGTTGAGCGTGGGAGCATCTGTTACGTACTCACTCACAGCACGCTTGCGAATTGGTGCTTCTCTATCGCTTGATCCGTTCGGTCGTGGCTTATCTGCTCCGGACACAACGCTCACCACAGCACGACGTGCGAACGATTCTCTCGTTATGGTCCAAGCGGAGACGATTCTTTCTCCTCGACTGCCCGCGCTGACTCTTGGAATCGGCGCCGAATGGATTCTGTTCTCCCAGCAAGTAAGCACACGTCATTACGAGATGTTCTTGTGCGGAGGTGGACGTCTTGTAAGGCTCCTTTCATCACAGGTTACGATTGAACGTCGGTTTGTACGGCCCTCACCTGCATCAACACAGAGCGCTCTCCTTGGTGAACCCACCAATCGCCCGCTCTCCACACTTCGGAGCATTGTTGCCGAGCTATGGGGAGGATTTGGTTTGTTGCTTCCAATACCGAAAGCAACAAACTGGTCAGCGCTGGTACAAGTGCAGTATGTCTATCCCCTCAATAGTATCCTCAGCGATGCGCAGTGGACGGTCGAGCGTCTCCAAGCACTCATCGGCTTGCGATACAACTTTTGAGAGCTCCCTGGGTTACCTTCTGATACCTTCTCCTACTCTTCCGTTGCCAGCTTTGAGATATCCAACTCAATCTCGACCGGGTATTCGCCTGTAAAGCACGCAGTACAGTAACCGATTCCCTCCTCCTTCGGTACTGCATCGAGCAAACCCTCGACCGACAAATACGCCAATGAATCCACTCCCAAAGCTCGCCCGATACTTTCGACATCATCGTAGTGATTTGCAATGAGCTCCTTGCGACTGGGGAAATCCATCCCATAAGCGCACGGATGAGTAATAGGTGGCGATGTTATACGCAGATGCACTTCCTCTGGACCGGCACTTCGTATCAATTGCACAAGCTGCTGCGATGTTGTTCCTCGAACGATCGAATCGTCCACCACGACGAGCTTTCGCCCTTCGAGCACACCACGAACGGGGTTGAACTTTGCTTTGACTTTCAACGCACGCTCATCTTGCTCTGGCGCAATGAACGTTCGTCCAACGTAATGGCTACGGATAAGACCGATTTCAAAACGTGTCGGGATGCCATTTTCTTCCGCGTTCACTTTCGAGTAACCTAATGCTGCTGTGTTCCCACTATCGGGTACTGCTATGACGGTGACTTTATCGAACCCATCATTGGAGACTGGATGCTCGAGTGCTAAATTTTTCCCAAGCTTACGACGGACTTTATCTACACTGTGCCCAAAAATGATGCTATCGGGACGCGCAAAATAGACGTACTCAAAAATGCAGTGTCGCGCTTGCGGTGTTACCTCCTCGATCGGATATGACCGTATCTCCCCGTACGCGACTGTGTCTCGGTCAATCACGATGAGTTCGTTGTGGTTGATGTCTCGAATGTATTCAGCGCCGACAATATCGAAGGCACACGTTTCACTGGCAATAATGTATGCATCGGTGCCATTGCTTACTCGAAGCCGTCCGATAGCGAGCGGTCGAAAGCCGTGTGGATCGCGTGCAGCGTAGAGTGCATTGTCTGTTAGGATAACGAGTGAGTATGCCCCACGCGCAATTTGGAGAGCATGACGGATGCGCTCGAGCTCTGTCGGTGCAGAACTCCGTGCAACAAGGTGGAGGAACAGTTCACTATCGGAGGTGGATTGAAAAATTGCCCCTTCCGCCTGAAGCTGGCGGCGAAGCGCACGAGTATTGGTCAAGTTACCATTATGCGCAAGTGCAAGATTGCCCGCGTGGTACCGAATCGCAAAGGGCTGAATGTTCGCATCCGAATTGCTTCCCGTCGTCGAATAGCGATTGTGCCCAATCGCTGCAGTGCCAGCAAGTCGTTCAGTTAGAATACGGCTATCGCTGAACACATCGAGCACAAGCCCCTTGCCCTTGTGAGTTCGGAAGCGAACACGCCCGTTCTCTCGTTCGGAAGTTGACGCTACAATACCGCACGCTTCTTGACCTCGATGCTGAAGAGCATGGAGTGCATAGTAACAGACGACCGCTGCTGTCGGATGGTTGAAGACGCCGACAATACCACAGTTCGGGCGGGGTTTATCGAAAGGTGCAGTAGGCAGCATGGAGAGGGTATGAGTGCAACGCATAATCACGAAATTACAGCTTCTTTGTTTGGCGGGTTTTCTCAGTTGGCGTTGGACGAAACTTACTGAGCAGTTCAATGAGTTCTCGCTCATGCTCGTAGAAACTCGGACGAATACGAATCGGATATCGTCGCCTACGCGGATATATCCGAACACTTCGAAGGAACCGCCATCCCGACCGTTCGCGTCGTATCAGCACGAGGCGAATAACCGACCGCTCAAGCCGTCGCTGCCGAAAACGCGTCGCAAAAATCAACGCATCGTCAACGATAATAATACGCCGCCGTAGCACAACGTTAATTCCAAGTGCGATTGCGCTGACAACGACGAAAGCCGTCAGTAACCAGAAAATTGGATCATCGAGGATTACCTCGATGCGTCCGTCGCTTTGCAATGTGCCAGCGACGATACTTCGTCCAACGCCATAGAGCAGAAGCGCAACAGCGTAGATCGCGAGTGAGCGCCAGTATGCATCGAGACGGTAATGAAAGACTCGTTGGCTCTCATCCATTGCTTATGCTTCCTCGATTGGTACATATATGCGTGTTGCATCATCGCTCTGGCGAGCAAGCACCGAATGAAGAGAGGCTTCGAGTGATTCGGCACCATCGAGTAGTGCAATGCGATAGTGACCACGATGACGATACATCCAGGTGGTCACAATACGCAGAACTGCAAGTTCATCGGCGGAGAGTTCTGGTTTCTCGCCGTTGCTTAGGTGCTGCTTGAGGAAGCCTGCAATGTCATCCAGCGGCGAACGACGACCGATAACACGCTGGAGCACAAGCCGTCCACTGATGAATGCAAACAGCTCAACTGTGGCTGCCTCATAGACTGTCGGCACAGCAATGAGCGCAGTCATCTGTGATAATGATGCCGACGGAATCGGCAGACGCACCGCAAGCAATTCCAATTGCCGAATGCGTTGCCGTATGCGTTCTGCGCGCTCGAAGTGGAGCTGCTCGGCAGATTCTTCCATCTGTGCCCGAAGCCGCTCGATGATCCATCCAACGTCCCCATGGAGAATTTGACGCACACGTTCGACTTGCTTGGCATAGTCATCAGCACTTTGGAGTAATGCACATGGCGCACCACAGCGCTTGAGGTGAAAGTAGAAGCAAGGCCTCGCACCAGCAGATGGCGTCAGTGGTCCGGAACATCGTCGTAGAGAGAACAGTTCCTCAATCATTGTGCGCAAATCCTCCGCCGTGCCGCGCTGAGTGAATGGACCGAAGTAGTCCCCCGAGCCATCGTGGTGCATCGTCAGTTCGATGCGAGGGAACTCTTCATCTGTTAATCGCAGAAGCGGGGATGGACGCATCGAGCGATGCACGACGTTGAACATCGGCTGCAGCGCGCGGATGCGCTCATACTCACGCACAAGCGCACTGAGTTCTGTCGCAGTTTCCTCCCACTCGATATGCCGGACGTGCCGTACCATTTGTTCGATGTTCCGGGGTAGTTCGGTGCTGGGCTGAAAGTAGGAACGCACACGCTCCGAAAGCACTGATGCCTTACCGACGTAGAGCACTTGGCCTTTGCCGTTGTACATCGTGTACACTCCTGGTGAGGCAGGAATTGTATCGAGTAGTGGCTCTACTGCGCGAATCACATACTGTGGGATTCTGCGCGGGCGGCGCTGATACTGGAAGGATAAAAGGTCATCGAGTGACTCGATGCCATTTCGTTCTGCTTCTTCGAGCAGGCAGAGTAAGATGTGTGCAGTTGCCTCAGCATCTCCAAGTGCACGGTGACGCCGCTCGATGGAAACACCGAAGTACGCAGCAAGCGCATCGAGATTTTTCTTCCGTTCGTGCGGCAGAAGTCGTCGCGCAAGGCGGAGCGTGCACAGTCGCGGGACGGTGCCTATAGTGATGCCACAACGCTCAAAGCCTTGGGAGAGAAAGCGCCAATCAAACAACACTTGATGCGCAACGAATACAGCATCCGGGTGTGAGAGCAAGCGTGCAACCAGCGGCAACACATCCTGCTCTTCTGGTGCTGTAAAAACATCTGCGTTCGAGATGCCTGTCAGTTGCTCGATGAACGGTGGAATGAACTGATGCGGGTTGATGAGAGACTCGATGCGATCACTAATCTCACCTCCACGGATAACCACACAGCCAATCTCTATGATGCGATGCTGAATGGGATGGGAGCCAGTGGTCTCAACATCGGTAACAACGTAGGTCAAATCCCAAAGTGACGACATCAATTCTCTCTCATCTGTGTGGACTCTATGACCCATGCACCGTATGCGTCGTTCACGGTTGTCGGCTCAAGAACGATGATCTCGGGCACGGTATAGGGGTGTAACTCTGCAACACGACCAATGAGCTGCTCAACTCGTTGACGGTCCGTTTTGAGAAGGAGGAACGTCTCAGTTTCGCTGACAATTGTATCACCCCACCAATAGTGTGAAGTAGCTCTTGGGATCGCAGTCGAACAAGCTATGAGCCGCTCTTCAAGGAGCGTTCGTGCAAGCATCTCTGCATGCTCCACAGTGTTAACCGTTGTGAGTACGATCACAACTCGAGGTTGGTCAGCCATAGCTTTGCGGTGTACCTGTCCGTCAATATCAAAATTACACGATGCTCGATGTGATGCTCTTCTTCCTCGAATTGTACATCTTGGTCTATACTGCTGTCCATCAGTGGCAACAGCACGGACGCATCCGTGAAGCAATCCTGGCAGCTGGACTCTCCGTTCTTGCATTTGTCATTCTGTGGGCAATCATTAGTCCACTGTCGCGCCTTGTACCATTAACCCTCGAACAAGGCGTCGTCGTCGGGCCTGACTCCCTTGGCGTAGTTCTCACTGTCGCACTTCACCTTACCTTTGTGCGTTCATACTTTTTTGCAACGTCCCGTTCGACTACCAAGATGGAGACCAATCAATGAAAGGACTTATCGCCGCAGTCATTGCGATAGTCATCGCCTATGTGGCCATTAGCGCTTTGCTTTGGATACTGTGGAACTTCTGGTGGCTCACCTTTTCAATCGCAAAACTCATCGCTACTGGAATCGTTGCGTTGCCGATCTACGTGATCGTGCGGAAGAAATTATTGCGTGCTTAAGCTTCGGAGGAAAAACCACACACCAAACGAGGCAAGAAGAACGCCGTAACTGAGTTCTAACGCCCGTCCTTTAAGCTGCAACGCAATGCGCGCCCCAAACCACGATGCTGGAATCGCTGTCAGTGTTACGAACACTGCTGCATCCCATGCGATATGACCGAGAACTCCATGAACGAGTGTCCCAGGGATTGCCATCGCTGCCACACACAAGCGATGTTGCAAGCGCACGGTGGATCGGGACTCCAAGCCACCGAACGTAAACAGGAACGAGCACAATTCCACCACCTATTACCAAAAATCCGGCCAGAAAGCCGGCGACGCTTATACTAACGTTGATCCGCCGATTGCTGGATACTGCGACATTCAGTCCTTCCCGACTGCGTTTACGTACCATTGCTATGCCCGTATACACCAACACGACCGCCGTCGTAACCATTAGCCACACGCCTGGTGTCCAGTGTGTAACAAGTGATCCAATGACGGTCATTGGAAGTGCAATACGGAGCGTCTTTGAGACAAGATCTCGGTCGACATATCCACGCCAATACATCACTGCACCGCTCACTGCCGATGGAATTGCAACGGGCAACGGTGTTGCTATTGCTAACAGTGGTGGCATCTCTGCAAGCACCCGTAGCAACGGAGTCCCAATGAGTGCACCTCCAATTCCAAACAGACCAGAGCTCAATCCAGTGATAATGCCAACGATCATGTAAGCGAAGGGAGAGGAAGCACTCACCGGCACAACCGTGAGATTAACCGTAGCATTCGGTAAAACAACTCGAGCGGCAACCCAACGACTGTGTAGTAGCACCCATGGATGTCTGTGACAAACGTTGCTCCGCAATCATCTTGTATACCGTAGCCACCAGCTTTGTCAAAGGGAGATCCCGTTGCGATGTATGCGTCGATTTCCACGTCTGTAAGCGAGCGAAACGTAATATCCGTGCAACGGCTATCCACAAGTTGCATCGAGCGCCATAGCACAGCAATGCCGGTGATCACGGTGTGTGTCCGTCCACTCAGAGTTCGGAGCATGGTACGGGCATGTTCTGCATCCTGCGGCTTGTTGAGTACCTGACCATCGAGCACAACCGTAGTATCAGCACCCACGATAATCGAATCAGGATAGCGTTGGTGCACTACTGACGCTTTTCGAAATGCGAGCTCTTCGACCATCAGCCGCGGAGCTCTGCTACTTGGTGCGTCCTCATCAATCATTGCTGGCACAACCTCAACGTCAATGCCAAGCATCTCACAGAGTGCTTTGCGTCGTGGAGAACTCGACGCAAGAATGACTGGAGATGGGAGTGCTAGGAGACCGCGGGCGCAGCTACTCATCAGCTACAACCGTTTTGCGGGATACAATAGAACGTGCGATGGTGATGCATCGCTTTCGAGTGATAAGATCCCAAGCTGAACAAGATAGAAGCCATCGCTTAAAGTATCGGGGATAAAACATAGCTCTGTGATGGTTGCATGGACACGTGGAGAATCAGAGAGACTCCAGAACGCACGGTGAGCGCGGAGTGCACCACCATCATCTTCTGGATCGATAGAAGGTAAATCAATGAGGAGATGTTCAATCTCTCGGTCTGAAAGAAATCGTGCCGCATCTTCTGAAAGGTAGGGTGGATTGGTACCCGACCAGTTCTTCTCAGCTTTTGCACTGTCGTTTGGTAAGGTGCGTATAACCACCGCACGAACAAATGGATCCTGATCGAGAGATATTATCTGGTCTGCCGTTATCACGGTATTGTTCTTCGGCTCTACAGTCAACAGTTGTCCGATCACCAGAAAAAATCGCGGTGCCTCCGAAATCCATATTGGTAGATCGACGACGTGTCGGAGACATTCCGTATGCGTACTGTTACCATGGGTATGGATCACGAGCCGATCACAATTGACAATACCGCCGCTCGCAATTGAGCCCGTGAATTGATCCGTACAAAGTGGTACAATTTCCATTGGGGGAAGAAAATAGGCACGGCAATTGCTAAAATCTCTTCGTAGCGGCAGACTGATGCTCGTCGGCCGATCAAGCTCGACCGACCAGCTCTGACCGGAATGTTCGATGAGTGCGTGCACACGGGCAATCTGGTTGTGGCAATGCTCAACAAAATTAGAACAAGAACACACCGTTAAAGTTTTTCCACAGCCCTGCCGATACATACACTCGAGCATACGCTCACTGCACCTTTCTCAACGTACACGGAAGCGTTGGAAGGCGTGCTTTCAAGGATGAATGACCAACACCATACACGGAGGTACTATGCCTTCTGCAATTACCAACGGTGCACGGATTCGCACCAACACCGCGGCGGAAAACGCCTACAATGCCCTCGATACCGCCAACCGCAGTATCGCTCTCCGACAACTTCGGCTTTCGACTGGCAAACGGATTAACTCGGCTGCTGTTGATGTAGCTGGGTACATCACCGTCCGATCTCTCGGTGAGCGGAACAGCTCGCTCAAAGCCGCACTCAATGCCGTCGGCGATGCGACCAATGTCACCAACATTGCTCAAGATGGTCTCGACAACATCACGAACTTGATCATGCAGATCAAGGAATCAGTGGCGTCGGCCGCATCGGGAGCAATGGAACGGATGAAAAAGTCGCACTCGCAAAAGCCGCTTACCGATTCGCTCAGCAAATTCAGACCATTGTGGATTCAACCGTCTATGCATGTCGTCAACTGCTCGACGGAACGTTCACTGCGAGCCTTATCATCGGTTCACGAGCTGATAACACGCTCATCACACTCGGTATTGATTTATCCGCGAGCAACCCTGAACTAAACATCCCAACAAACAACTTTGATCTACGGCTTAGCTCACTCAACTTCGCAGGATTTACAGGACTCAGCTTAGCCTCACTCAACGACGTTTCTGCATCGAACTTGGGGATGTTTGATTTCTCCGTCATTCAGACCACGCTGACAAGCATTTCGATTGCTGTGACGAATGTCAGCAAGGTCGCATCGTATCTCGGTGGAATTGCCAATCGGCTCACCTCACAAGAAGATGCCCTCAAATCGCAGATCACCAACTACAATGCTGCAATCTCACGCATCGAGGATGCCGACGTCGCCAAAGAACAGCTCGAGCTCATCCGTGCGCAGTTCCTCCAGCAAGCTTCGACCATCTCATTAGCTCAAGCAAATCAAACACCGCAGACCTTCCCCAAACTACTCCGCGGATAAGCTGGTCTCAGTTCTCTACGGGTACGCACCATGCGGAACGCTCGTCTTCGAGGCGGGCGTTTTGCATTTATAGTTTCGTAAGACTTTTCTCATTTGAGGCTCACGATGAAGTCTTCCTACACGGTTCTATTCCTGACAGTACTTCTCGATTTGATTGGCTTTGGTATTATCCTCCCTGTGCTTCCAATCTACGCACGAAACCTCGGCGCACGCGAGCTTGACATTGGGCTGATTGCTGCAAGTTTCTCTGTGATGACATTTCTGTGGTCACCGATCTTCGGTCGGTGGAGCGATCGGCTCGGTCGTCGCCCAATATTGCTGGGATGCATCGTAATAAACGCAGTTGGCTACGCCCTCTTTGCTAATGCTCATACACTGGCTATTCTCATTGCCTCTCGTATGCTCAACGGCATCGGTGCGTCGAACATCAGCGTCGCACAAGCCTACATTGCCGATTCCTCCAGTGACACCGATCGTGCACGGTCGCTTGGACTTATCGGTGCTGCATTCGGCATCGGATTCATCATTGGTCCAGCACTCGGCGGTGTTCTGATGGCACATGTCGGCATCAGTGCAGTTGGCTACGTCCCAAGCGCACTCAGTGTGCTTAATGCACTCCTTGCGTGGAAACTGCTGCCCGAGCCACAGCGCCATGCCCAGCCAGAACGCCGTTCCTTTCGTGCAACGCTGCACGCTGCGTTGATACATCCACAGCAGAGTCGTCTCATCTTGTTTAGCTTCGCCTACTGGTTTGCGTTCGTGATGATGCAAACCTTTGCTCTCTTCGCTAATGAACGACTTGGATGGCGAGAAGATGCGATTGGCGGAGTCTTTGCATTGACCGGGCTCATCGGTGCTGGCATCCAGGGCGGAGCCATCGGCAAGCTTGTCCGGTTGTTTGGAGAGAAAACATTGCTCGGTATCGGTCTCATCTTGTTTATCGTTGGGATGCTTGCACTGCCATGGATGCCGACTAGTGCGCTTGTCGTCACAACACTGGGGATAATTGCAGTCGGTTCTGCTCTCGTCACCCCGACCTTGAATGCTCTCCTGACTCTATCAGCAGATCGACGTTCACAGGGAGCAGTATTGGGATTGGCTCAATCAGCAGCGTCGCTTGCGCGTATTGTCGGTCCAATCGTTGGGATGGGACTCTATGGTATCCGTCATGAAGTGCCTTACATAGCAGCAGGTACAATCGCCTTTGCGTGCTTGCTTTTCATAGTGATTCCACTCCCTACACCGATTGAGCAGAGTATTTAATGTTGGCATCTATATTTGCTCAGCAAGCACAATCACAGTGGTCAAGAGTTGATGCCTCGATGCGTTCTCATGCTCATCGTTGCACTTGTTACGGTGTTTGTCGGGGGCTGTGCATTAGCTGATTTACGCAAACCACCACTTTGGGAGGAACTGACACGGACTGAGGTTGATCGCTATACTATTACAACGCTCGACACAACCTATCAGGTTGAACTTCGCAATGCCCCCGGGGAGCGCGGTGTCATTTATCCATCCGACCGAACAATCACCAAAACACACAAACTTGAGCAGCGTGACTCAACGACAGTACGGACTTATCCCAACTTCATTCGCTTTGGTGTATTCGAAACAGCCGGTCTCATCGGGACTGCACCATTTAGTCGTGGCGTAGGTGGAGGTATCTTTGGTATCTACAATGATCCGAATGAGTCGCTTGGTTCACAGATACGACCGAAGGACGCTCTCTTCACTGGTAGTTTTCAACGCTACCTTACCTTGGAAATGCCACTGTATTGGTTCGACAGCGAGCCAACGTGGTCAATTGGTACCTCGTTTCTTGAAGTCATACAGCTTGAAGCAAGCAATGACCGCACCGTGGCGGGTCTCTTTCCCCTCTACCTCCGGAAGCGGTGGTATCTCTACGACGGGGTCCCCTCTGTGTGTCTTACCGGTGCTGCAGGCTTTGCAGTACAGTATTTCCCTATCTACGCTTCAACAAGTGATGGAGAGTTTTCATCCCAGTATCTCCACTTGTCTGGGTCATTAGATGTCGGCTCTGTGGGTGGGCTGAACTTCCGTTCAACGGTCGGACTGTTGATTGCACGTAGCATTCGGCAACAGAGTCTTGTCCAACCTTACATTGGGATGAACATCTCTGTCCTGGATTTCCTCAACCATCCACGCGAGTTACGGCAGCAATGGCATGAGCAAAAGAGTTCAGCATGGAACATTGCCGCTGCTCGTTTGACGTGGTTTATACTCCTCAGCGGTGCCACTGCAAACGCGGGGCAAGCTTCGATCGGATTCCAGATCCAGTTAGCGCCGACTACTATCGCGCTGCCTCTACTCAACAACCGGCTCTGTGCAGGTTTAGACTTGTTCAACTTCGTTTTTGCTTTTCGTGAGCAGCAACCTCTTCAGGATAGAGTAGGTTTCGGTTATGGCGTGCTCCCTGTGCGTGTCGGCTATTGGTTGCCCTTTGGAGATAGCCCCATTGCGCTCGAGTCGTTTGTGATGTACTCGTACTTTCCACACACCATGTGGCAATTAGCAACGACACTCCACATTGGAGTGATCGAACGGTTACCATTGGGTGTCACCATTGGTTACATAAAAAGCAATGGCCTCGATGTCAATCGGGGAACGATCTTCGATATCGTTGATGGTGACATATTGGATTTCTCCGTTGCATATCTTGGGATCAGTGTAAGCCCGTTAGAAGTGCTCTTTCGTCCAAGCCAATTACGGTATCAACCTCCAAACCAGTAATGGGTAGTGCTCTTACCGTCATGTTAGCCATCGCCACCCCAATCATCGTCTGGTTGATTGGTACAGCCGATCCCTACCGCTTTTGGATAAATGATGACACAACCACGCCCATCCGTGTCTGGTATCGAGGCGAGCGTAGAGCAGTTGAACGAATGTACTCACGAGGTATTCGTGTGCACGGCACTCCGAGAATAATCCTTGCCTACTCTCGACACGCTCAATATCGTATGGGGATGGAAGTGAATGGCTCTGCATCGCTTGACGGAATCAAGATCTACCTGCGTACAACAGAGCATGACCTGGTCACCGCAGGACGCGAGGGTATCACGTGTGTCCTCGATCGTCATGGTACCCACATCCAGGATGGGAGCACTCTCCTGGCAGAAATTGACACTCTCCGCTATGACCCATCACTTGTGCACAAGATTACCATCGATCACATTGGCAGTGAAACTCGCATTGCGCTTGGATGTACGGTGCTCGGACCATTTCGTACAAACCATCCTGCAACATCGCAGTTGATCATCGAGCCAATTGGCTCAAACGACGCTACACTCAACCTGCGCGAGATTGCAGTAGAAGAAACCTTGCCTTAAAGCTTCATCACCATTCCGAGTCGACGCGAGAACTCACGCTCGTAGGAATCATCCTGCGTGTAAGGAACTGATCGTGGGAGCGCGAGAAGTGCTGCGATTTCTTTCCTCGTAGCAGATGGGGTTGTTTTCGTGGCAACTAAGACATTCCCCTTCGGCACGTCCGCCACCAGTATTGGTGCGAATTCACCCAGCACAAGGAGAGGAAGCCCTGCTCCGACAATGCGATCGACAATGCTGCGCGGTGTCGTACTCCAACGTGTTGCTAAGACAACTGCAGCGGCGCTTAACTCTATCCAGCGGTCGAGTTTACTCGGAGTGATTGTTGCATCATGGAGAACTCGTCCCTCGAGCTGCCACGACGTGATGAGCTTCCCAAGCGATCGTGGCGCTCGACCTGCGATTATGAACTGAAGCTCGTTCTGAGTCCGAAGCACGGATAACAATGGTCGAAGATGAGCGGATGCAAATTCCTCCGCAACAAATAGAATCGTTCTCTTTTGTTGCTGCTCGTCATTTTCCGAGTGTAGTTGGATACGGTGTGGGAGAATACCGACCTCTTCGTGCGTAAGGATTGGGTATCGCCGGAGTAGGAGCTCTTTCTCCCGCCTACTGGGCACAGTCGTGTAGAATGCCTTTCCAAGGATGAATTCAAGTGTACTCTCGTGCGAGCGTCCTCCATAGGATGGTGCGCGGTACGCCAGTAATTCGATTGGTTCGCCGAGATCAATCGCCAATGGGACATTCAGTTGACGTGCTACTGCCTCCGCCGTACTTGCGATGCTCAATGGCGGCGCAAGTCCAAGTACAAGGTTGAACGGCCGTCGGCGAGCGAGTCGCTCTGCTTCGATCAGTACACGCTCCTTCCATCGGCCATAGGAATCGCATTCCGATCGAAACGCGCTACCAAGTGCAGATGCTAACCGTATGCGAACAAGCGAGTGTCGCACAAGTGATGGCACAGAAACAGGCTCAACTACTGTGCGCTCGATACCGTAGGATTCGAGTTCTGCTGACCAACTCCATTCGCTCGGAACAGCATTGCTTGGCGCAGCGTGCAGGACGTGGACGTTCCACTCGCGCTCAGCAAGAAGGGTTGCGATTTGCGCCGCACGTACACTCGCTCCAACTGCTATCGGTGGAAAGTAGTAACTCACGATGAGAATGGACCGCTCGAGCTCTTGCGTACTCATCAATGGATGAGATTGTTGGATTGTCACAAACATGCAAATTACAGCATCGTTTTTTGCTACCATGTCATGCGATAGAGCGATGTAATTTCGCGGCAGTGATGTTTCACCTTCTCCAGTTTTGCGCCATGATCGAACTGGAACAGCCCACCACCGAACTTGCAGAAGACTTTCTCCCAATTTTAGGCACAGACCACATCGAATTTTACGTCGGCAATGCCCGTCAGGCAGCATACTATTACCGCACTGCATTTGGTTTTCAACTCACTGCCTACGCTGGCTTGGAGACTGGTATTCGCGACCGCGCCAGCTACGTCCTTCAACAAGGTAAAATTCGCTTTGTCCTCACAGCACCATACCATCCCCACAATGCAATTGCTGACCATATCTACACCCACGGTGACGGTGTGAAAGTACTTGCGCTTTGGGTAGAGGATGCTCGGCGCGCATGGTCTGAGGCAACCAAGCGAGGTGCCATCAGCGTTCAAGAACCCACCGTTCTCCGTGACGAGCATGGCGAAATTGTCTTCGCAACAATCAAGACATACGGCGACACCGTCCACACATTCGTCGAGCGGAAGAACTACCGCGGCATCTTCATGCCGGGCTACATGCCGATTGAATCATCGTATAACCCGCCGCCCATTGGGCTGAAGTACGTTGACCATTGCGTTGGAAACGTCGAACTTGGAATGATGAACCATTGGGTGAAATTTTACGAAGATGTCCTCGGGTTCAAACTGCTTATCACGTTCGACGACAAGGACATCTCAACTGAGTACTCCGCGCTCATGAGCAAGGTGGTCTCTAATGGCACAGGATATGTCAAATTCCCAATCAACGAACCAGCTCAAGGCCGTAGAAAGTCACAGATCGATGAATTCCTTGAATACTACCATGGTCCTGGCGTCCAGCACATTGCCTTAGCAACCGATGACATCATATTCACCGTCAGCGAGCTGCGGCGACGGGGAGTTGAGTTCCTCCGTGTTCCAGGAACGTACTATGACGATCTCCTCGACCGCGTCGGTCATATTGACGAGGACATTGCGGTGCTGCGAGACTTGAATATCCTCGTTGACTGTGACGAAGAAGGATATTTGCTTCAAATTTTCACCAAGCCTGTGCAGGACCGCCCAACCTTGTTTTTCGAGATCATCCAGCGCAAGGGTGCGCGATCATTCGGCAAGGGGAACTTCAAAGCACTGTTTGAAGCAATCGAACGTGAACAAGCGCTCAGAGGTAATCTCTAACAAGCCAACTCAGACACACTCACACAAGCGGCAAGTATGAACATACTTGCCGTTTGTGTTTGAAGAAACCCCCTCCTATTTTTGCGCACGCACGTTCCGTAACACGGAGCGTCCGTTCCACATCAAGTTTCACACCCTTTGATTCACTATGCCGACTGCAATCAAGAAATCGAATGCCCGAAACTCCAAACGAACGACTCTGCCGCCCCCACCGATGAAAGAAACGATGGGGGCTCGTTTTTACGAGTCGGTCAATGCATACTTCGACCGCGCTGCTGCACACACCAAGCACAACAAGGGCATACTCGACCAGATTCGTGCATGCAACACAATCTTGGAAGTGAAGTTTCCCGCTCGCATCGGCGGTGAGATCAGAGTGATCACTGCTTGGCGGGCAGAGCATTCGCACCATAAACTGCCTTGCAAGGGTGGCATCCGCTACAGCGAAGATGCGGATGTGTACGAAGTGATGGCACTGGCTGCCCTCATGACGTACAAGTGCGCTGTCGTCAACGTCCCCTTTGGCGGCGGCAAAGGTGCAATCAAAGTTGACCCAAGAAAACTCACAGTTGAAGAACTTGAGCGCATCACGCGACGTTACACGGTCGAGCTCATTCATAAGAACGCCATCGGTGCATCCATCGACGTACCAGCTCCTGACTATGGTTCTGGACAACGTGAAATGGCGTGGATCGCAGATACGTACATGTCCTACCGTCCTGACGATATCAATGCACTTGGGTGCGTCACAGGCAAACCTGTAGGCCAAGGTGGCGTCCGCGGCAGAACGGAAGCGACAGGACGCGGCATTTACTTCGGCATCCGCGAAGCTCTCAGCGATACCGATCTTGTGAAGCGATTAGGTATCACAAGTGGACTCGGCGATAAACGCGTTATCGTGCAGGGTTTCGGGAATGTGGGCTACCATGCAGCACTCTTTCTGCAAGATGGAGGTGCAACCATCACAGGCATCATTGAGTGGGATGGCGCAGTGTGGAATCCAAAAGGGATTGACGTGCGCGAACTTGCTGAGTATCGCCGTCAAACGGGCAGCATCACTGGTTTCCCCAAGGCGAAGACAATCAAGAACGGCAATAGCGTTCTCGAGTATCCGTGCGACATCTTAGTTCCAGCAGCTCTCGAATCACAAATACACATCGGTAATGCTGAGCGTATCCAGGCGAAAATCATTGCCGAAGGTGCCAATGGTCCGACCACGTCATATGCAGAAGATATTCTCATCAAGCGTGGCATCTTAATCATTCCAGATATGTATCTCAACGCAGGCGGTGTCGTGGTCAGCTATTTCGAATGGCTCAAAAATCTCTCCCACGTCCGCTTCGGGTTGATGGATAAGCGTTTCGAAGAGCAGATGAACTCACGGATCATAGCAACGATCGAAAAACTCACAGGGCAATCCTTAGGTGACACCGAACGCAAGCTTATCATCCGTGGTCCGGAGGAAGAGGATCTCGTCAACTCTGGTTTGGAGGAAACGATGGTGAGCGCGTACCACGAAATCATGGAAATCTGGCGTGCGCATCGCAATGTCAAGGACATGCGGACAGCGGCCTTCATCTCTGCAATCGACAAAATTGCACAGGCATATTCATCGCTCGGGATCTTCCCGTGATGTGTTTATCTTACATTCAGCTTGCGGTAGGAAAGATATGTGTAACTACACAATGGAGCTTGCACATGGTACGGCAAACGCTACTCCTCTGTGCTCTCACAACATTCACAGTAGCGCAAGTACCCCCAGCCAGCAAGGTCGCGATACCGTTGCACGTGAGTGTTGACCGAACATCTACCCCACAGATGATCGTTCGATGGAAGCATGACCCGGACTTTGAGGATTCATATACCGTGCTCTTACGGCAGCGTGGAAGTGACCCTCAGTTCTCTGTCGTCGGCACAGTGACACCAACGGGAAATGATTCTCTGGAATTTCGAACACCGATGACGGAAGGCGTCCTCTATGAGGTTGGCGTGCTCAATCGCTTTTCGCGAACGATCAACAACCAGCGTGTGCAATTCACCGCTGCTGGCTATGCTTGTGTCGGCGTCGATGTTCCGGTCGCCCCCTTTCGTGGTCGTGTGCTGTTGGTTATTGATTCCAGTGTATCAGCGCCGTTACAGTCGGAGCTCGCTCGCTTTTCTGAACAGCTCGACCGCGAAGGCTGGCGCGTTGAGCAGACGATCGTCCCACGCACGGAGCAATTCAATTCCAACGCAGTGCGACGAACCAAGGACAGCATTCGCAACTGGTACAATCGCGGCAATCCCGATGAACCTGCAACAGTGTTTCTTATCGGCCGTGTTGCCGTCCCATATTCTGGACTGTACTACCAAGGGCAATTCATCCCACCACCGGATGGACATAATCCTGACCATCGCGGTGCATGGCCCTGTGATGGGTACTACGGCGTGCTTAGTGAAAGCGGCTGGACTGATGCAATAGCCGACACTGCAGGCGTTGTCCGTCAAGAAAACCGTAATCTGCCTGGCGATGGGAAATTCGATAACGTTTTCTTCCCTTCTCCATTAGAAATCCGCATTGGTCGACTGGATTTTTTCAACCTCCCACGCTTAGTGCCACAGAATACATCGCCCTTCGAAGCAGAACTTGCACTGCTCCGTGAGTACTTCGTACGTGACCTCGCGTATCGTACGGGGGCGCGTCTCTACAGACGCTCCGGACTTATTGACGATAATTTCCCTACCTACCCTGAGCTCTTTGCACGATCAGGGTGGATAAGCTTTCCACCACTCGTGGGTGCTGAGAACGTGCGTGCAGAGAAGTGGTTCCCGACACTCGATACATCAGATCGTCTGTTAGCGTACGGCTGTGGCGCTGGTTCATACACAAGTGCTGGGGGGATTGGAGGCGTCAATGATTTCGCAACACGGAGAGTTAATGCAGCATTTACGATGCTCTTCGGCTCGTACTTCGGTGATTGGGATTCGCAGAATAATCTGATGCGCGTTGCACTTGCACAAGGAGCACTCACGTGTTCGTGGTCAGGACGTCCAGTGTGGTATCTCCACCCCATGGCAGCAGGAGAAAGCATCGGCGATGTAGCGATGATGGTACAGAACTTTTCCCCGTTCCAAGGACAGAGCGTCTATGTGAGTTCTAATGCACAAGGTTGGATTCATGTCGCTTTGCTCGGTGATCCAACGCTTCGTCTCCGATTCGATCAAAGCCCAGCGCCACCTCAGTCTCTCTCTCTTCGGCAGGAAGGTCGGACTATCCTGCTCAACTGGGCACCACCGAACATGTCCGCTGACAGCATCGTGGGCTACTACGTGTACCGTACAATCCCAGGTAGGATGGAGGTCGCACTCACATCAGAACCCGTCACTGGTACGCAATACTCTGACTCCTATCGTATCGAGGGACCTGTCCGCTACCGAGTACGCACCGTCGCTCGCGTTCGTACACCAAGCGGCACTGTGTGGGAACTCAGCCCGCCGGTAGAAAGCACCATCGTCACGACATCTGTTCCTGAATACGATGGTGCGCGAGAACTCACACTTGACGCATCTCCTAACCCTGCAGGTTATGAAGTTCAAATCACGCTCACAACATCACTCCCAGATCACGTGCGGGTCGAGTTAGTAACGCTAGATGGTCGAACCGTCCGTTGTCTCTACGATGGTTACCTCGCCGACAAATACCATCTACGCTTCGATACGCGCGAGCTTATGCCGGGAGTGTACATCCTGCGTGCTCGAACCAGCCATCGCCTGGCATCACAGCCTGTTGTCATTGTTCGGTAGCTGCTGTAAGCATGCCGCTTCGATAAGTTCACGGGAGCGGAACGATACGACCGAGAGCAATTCCAGCTGCAAGAGCAAGTGAAAAGATCATGTGTAGTTGCGCTGTCAGCATATCGAGAAAACTAAACGCAACCCGTGCATGATTGAACGAGACACGGATGTTCCTCCATGCAAGCGGGAGTGTCAGCAAGATTGCAAGAGACCAGACATTCGCGACTGAAGTCGGTGATGTAGAGTTCAGTGGGCCGGATGCGGAAGAGTGTCACTCCGGGAATCATCTTTGCGTAGAGCACGAGCTCTATCGCTTTGCGGAAGATGACGTGTGCTTGGAGGCGTTCCTCAATCGGTCCCAAGCTTTCAGCAATTCCCCTGCCCTGCACGAATCGGTCCGGCACACCTCGCTCGATGACAAAGAACACCTCCGGTTGTTCGAGAATGTTCCGGTAGTTACGCCCTTGCTCGAGCGCAACGTAGAGGTAGCCGTCCTCCTCCCCAAAGTACGCTTTACCGGCCCACATTCCTTCAGAACCGTGGGTCACGAGCGTAAACGCTTTATTCGTGCGAAATACATACTTGGCAACACGCAGTGCAGCAGTATCCATGTCACGATCCATTTGTTGACTGACTATTCGGTCGGCAAAGATACTCATTTAGCTACTCTTTCCCTCGTCCAGCTCGAGTTCAAACAAGGAACGGCTCACCGGTTCTGTGAGTTCAGCAGTTCGGTAGCATGGAGAATTGGTTCGATGGGCATCGCACGAATCCCCTTTGGGTTCATTGAAAGGACGATTGCAAAGCGAGTCCTATAAGGGTACCACTCAGAGACCGAGACTGGGCGATGGTAGAGACCAACGACGGGCTTCTGCATAGCTGCAGCGATGTGGACAAGTGCCGTATCTGGCGTGAGTACCATGCGACAACGCTTGATAAGATGCACCATCTCGAAAAAACTTCGGTGGAAGTAACACACCGGAGGTCCAAGCTCTGCAGCAAGATGCTCCCCACACGCACGGTGGCGCGGTGATGAGACAAGCACGATTGCTTGGGAAGGAACGTGTACCCGCAACGCTTGGCATAAGCGTCGTGCTTGCTCATACGCAAGACTTCGCTTTTCGTCCGATGCAGAAATGTTGACCACAACGTACGGGGTACCGTTGTTCCCTGCACCACAATCAGCAATGTTGGGACAATCACTCTCTAATCCATGCTCTCCAAGAAATTGCGTCACACTTTCTTCCGCTTCGGGTAGCTGCGGCAACCATATCTCTGGCATGGCTTTACTTTGACGCGGACTTTCGAAGACTGAAGGTCCGATTGAAAAAAACGTTTCAATCCAATGTCGTTGCCATGGCTTGTGGGGCACTTGCCGATGGAAGAATTTGCCATAAAGCCAGGGTATAGGATTGCTGAGAATTGTGACGTAGTCAGCCGCTGGGGCAAGAAGCCGTGCAAGCACGGCTTGGCGTGTCATATTGTTCAGCACTAACGAAATCACAACGTCATACCGGCGACGACGCAGCGATTCCATAGCTCGCAGAACTGACAAATGAAACTGCGGACGGTCGTAGATTGGGACGTGGTTGTTGACCGTTGGATCATAGGTAGCAAGAAGATCGTTCCGTTGTGAGGTGAGCACATCAATGTTCACATCTGGCATCACGCGATGCAACCACTGAAGCAGAGGTGTTGTGATCAAGTAATCACCCAAGCCGTCATAGCGTAAGATTAACATTCGGTGTACTGCTTCGATAGGGATTTTCATCGAAGGATCGAACCGGGGTTGGCGCCCCAAGAGCTGGTACGTCGCGCGTTTGATCCAGGGAACAGGCTTCGGTTCGGGTGGACGGTAGAAGCAGGTGCGGAGAAGTTCTTTAGCGTACGTGTGATGCGTTGATGGAATCACCAACGCCGACGTGGCAAGTATAGCTTGGAGATCATTTCGCGGTGCAAAGTTGTCGGTAACAGTGTAGAACGTTTGCATATATGATCGTGTAAACAAAACGGTGCGCGAAATTACCGACGGTGCCTGATGTTCGGAGTATAGCGAGGCGGCGTTGGCATCCACAGGGCATCGCGTCTGGGCGACCTTGTTCATCAATAACAAAGCAGAACTACGATCATTCTGACCATGCATGGAAAATGCAGCTGTCAGTTGGGGTTTGTGGCAAAAAAGGAAACGGGCGAGGGTGCTATGCCCCTCGCCCGCTTATTGGATGGTGCTGAAGCTTAGCGAGGTCTTGGGATCACCGGGGTCAGGATGAGCTCCTTTGGGCTCTTCGGAGGCGGTCCGGTCCAGATGTACTCCGTCCCACACCAATTCTGCGGCTTGCCCGGACCGGGCGCGCCCTCGATGCCTTCAAGCACAGGGGTGCCGATAACTCCCACCCAGGGCCAGTCCGGATCGTGCGGCGGATTGCCATTAGGCCAGAGCACTGGCATGCCGCCTTCAACCATTCGAAACGCCGGAATCACAAAATCCGAGGGGCGGGTAAGGTTTATAGGAGCAGCCATGCGATGAACTTCAACCTCCGCGCCCAGCTCAGCCAGTTGTTGCCGAATAGCCTGCCCCACATTCTGGTTACCCCCTTGAGGTGGAGCTTGCCGAGTTACCGCGCCCAAGGTTTTCCCTGATAGGGGCCTAGGTCCAGGGGCAATTGCTTGATTGAGCACATAGCCGGTGTAGCGGACGGTGGAGCCTACGGTCTCTTCCCCTTGCCCAAGAGACCCTTGTATAACGCACACAGGTCCATCGCCAGGGTCAAGCTCCAGCTCGGGCATCGGTAGCGAACGTGGGTTGGGGTGAAGTTCCCAACTACGAGCACGTTGCCCCTCCGTTCCACGATAATCGCTCCCTCCACACCTGCATTGTAGGCGATCTGCCGCTCCTCTCCAGGTGCTGGTTCGACGACCACCCTACCAAACGAGGCCTCGAAATCGTTCGAAAATTTAATATCCCTACTGATTCGCGCAGCAGATGCTGGCTCGGTGGTGTCCTGCGGGGTGCCGTTGGGGACATAGTAGTCCACAAGCTCTGCTGGCTTAGTGGTATCCTGTGGTAGCGCGTAGAGGAAGTAACCGCCCGTGTACCGGGTCCTGTCCACTCCAGCGCCCGCTGTGTCCTGCGGGGTGCCGTCGAGGTAGTATAGTTCCTAGTACTTCGGTGGGTAGGACTGCACCCCGAAGGTATCCTGGTGCATACGATAGGAGAACGCAGTACACCGGCTAATAGTCACCATCTTCACGGGTATGGGACGAGACTCGCTCGTGGAGTCCACCATACGATTCGCAACATCTACTTTAACATCCGTCGAACTAATACCCTTGCCACGGGGCCTCCGCGTGGAGTCCACCATACGTAACGACGAACTCCCACTTACATCAAGACTCAGCCCATCAAACGTTATGCGAGGGAGCTTCCGCGTGGAGTCCACCATGCGAGATCCATCATAATGATCAACTTTCTTCACATCATGCGTTATGGTACTGGGCTTCCGCGTGGAGTCCACCATACGAAACGACGGAGCTATACACAGAATGCCAGCGGGCTTGGACCTCCGCGTGGAGTCCACCTTACGATACGCCGGAATCACAGCAACTTGAACATCAGTAATAAGCTTCGCGTTCAACGGCACGTCACGTCTCTCGCGCATGGTGCTGATCTCCTTGCGCACCTCATGCGCCCAGTTCTTCCGAAGCTGCTCCAATTGCTGCAGCGAGAGCTTCTCTGGCACGCGCACCCGCAACACGTACAGCACCGTGTCCACCTGGATCGGCGGCACCTGTAGCTTGATGGGGCGCCCGGGACGGATCTCCTCATACGGCACCTCCCACTCCACCATCGCAATCGGACGCCCGTCGCTGGGCTTGACCGGGTCCACCGCCATTGCGGGCACCACGAACCACTCGATCTGGCTCAAGCCGCGGTTGCGCCCGTAGGGACGCCCGTTGAGCAGTGCCTGCACCTGCCAGACGTGTCCGGCGTAGTTGGGGTCCGTTGCGTCAACCCCGAGCTGCTCGGTCACCGGTACCTGGTAGCTCGTCGTGGGCACGGTTGCCAGCAGCCGTACAGGGTTGCTCGCCATCGCCTGCGCCGGTGTCTGCCCATGGTAGCGCACCTTCACCGTCACCTGGTACTGCAGCCCCGGTGCTGTCGGGTTGCTCGGTGTCCATTGCAAAAGTGGTATCGGAGATACTTCTGCTCCGCCAATTGGCGAAAGCAACTGCGGTGGATCAGGCAACACGATCGTAAATGGCGCGCAGACTTGCTGGCTTATCGGCCGAAGCTGTGCATCCAAAATTCTGATACACAACTGGTACTGCCCCTCGGGCAGCTCTCCAGTGGCGGCAACCTGCTGGCGGATGGAGCCCTCGTACTCAACCGCCTCCTCGCTGATGACCTCGCGCCAGGAGAACGAGCGTGTCTCACCCTGACTCAGGGAAAACCGTGGTTGTGCCGGATGCCCATCGCAGCTGCGCTCAATGCGCCGTCCATCCTTGCTCAGCTCCACCGAAAGCATGAGCCCCTCGTACTGCTCACGCCCGGTGTTCTGCACCACGATGCGGATGAGCGACTCATTCTTGCGCCACTCCGCCACACGCGCCGGCATCTACGTGAAGGGAAGCTGCAGCGTCACATTGACCTGCGCCGCAGCAGAGGCTACACACAGCAACAGCCCCAGCAGTACCGTTGTAGAGCGCTTGCGATAAATGGGAGCCGTACACGTTGCACTTGTGGAACATACCCACTATCTTCACCACAGGTGCGGTCGCGCGGTTACACCGAAGGAGCAGAGACACGGGTTCCCCACGAGCACCGGAGGGAGAGCATCAGCTCCAGACCCCTGTGGCACGACGCGTGCGTAAGATGCACCTGTGCACCGGTGACATCGTTGCCGGGAGAACACCATCCAAGTTGTCAAGGAGCGTGCACACGACCTAATGCAAAATTCGGCTCCGCCACCACGCCCATACAAAGGGGAATTTGCCGAATTGCGAACTTACATGCTCATAAAAAACAGGCAGCCATCCGCTTGGATGGCTGCCCGCTCTCGAGTGTTCGAGACGTCATCGCACTACGCGTAGCGGCGCTGTCAGTACACCGTCGCTTGTCCGAAGTCGCAGGCTGTAACTGCCTGTTGGCACGTCTGCTGTGCTCATGCCGAAGGTGTTTCGGCCGGACGGCATCCAACCCAACTCAGCTTTCAGCCGGCACTTGCCGAGCAGGTCGCAGAGCTCGACCGTGACTTCACCCGGATGAGCCAGCACGTACTCGACTTGTACCTCCTCGGCTGCAGGATTCGGCACGATTTGCAAGATGCCGCTGCTGCCACGACCGGGTTGAACAATCTCGACAGGCACGGAGGTTACCTGCATCATTGCCCTCGCCGTGTCGCTGGCAATTGGATTGCCATCAGCGTCGTAGAAGGTTACCGCTACACGCGGTGTATCGGAGAGTTGTTCTCTCGATGCAAGCGTTGCCCGCAGTATCCAGGGTCCCTTGATCGGAGTGGTATCCTGTTTGCAAGGCTGGAGTTCGACCAGCGCCCACCGTGCTGCATCCGCCTTGGTGAGTTTCACCCCACCAATCCAGGGACGGTAACGACCGGATTCCCGCTCCTCTTGGGTGAGCTCGTCCTCGATGCTCACACCAACAACATCCCAACCACGACTGATGGGTACCACGGTCGCATGACACGCGCGGAGCTCTCGATTCCCGGGAACCATCATTGTATCGATCCGCACTTCTATGATCCGCGCAACCCTCAATGGTGACGTCGCTGGACCTATGGTAACGTCCACGGGAGTTGAGATAAGGCATAGCTTCGGGTTTTCCTTGGCGCACCAGTTTGCAGTGAGCGTGCAGGTATCACCGTCGCAGTGGATGACAGTCAGCGTGACTGTGCCCGTCCAGTTGCAGGTGTAGTCAACCCCGAGATTGAATGTCACCGTACCATTCGCTGCTAGACCTTGTGGTGCTGATGTGCCAGGAGGACAGCTCATGCTGACGGTGCTGTAAGGAGGCGTGCCGCTCGATGTGTAACCCCAACTGCGGGAGTTACCATCGACGACCAGACCACCGCCGTTCCACACATAAGTCGGGGTACAGGGCGGTGGAGTGAGCGCAATCTTAACCTCCTTGATCGGTGATGTAGGCTGTTTGAGGTTGGTAATCGTGAACGTACGCCAGGACTGCTGGAGATTTTGGAAAATGTACGGTGCCACCGACAGGCTATCGCATTTGGTGATGGGAGCACGGGCACACTTGAGACGGATAGTGTCGCGGCAAACCTTGTTCGGACCATGGTTGATGGTAAGGTAGAGCGTGACCTGACCCGTCGCCGTTGTTGGGATCACCGCCATTCCTAGATTCAATGGGCTAACTGTGCACGCTGGGGTGAAGGTGATAGTGCCAGTTGTGGGGTTTGTTGGCGTAAGTGTAAATGGGCATCCCATAAGTGGCGAGATGCTCGCCATCGTCCCACCAGAAAGTGACCATTGGATGCTGGTGACACCACTGATTCCTTGTCCTTGGGCTAAAAAGATGGGGATTGTGAACTGGCAGCAAGCACTATCCAAATGAACTTCCCCAATTGTGTCGCATGGCGGTGGTGCGGTGCAGTTCAAGAAGTCGTATTGAACTACCTTCCCTTGTGAAAGTGTGACGATAAACGGACCGCCAGCGGATTGCTGGAAGCCAGGTTTAGGGACTTCGTTGATGGTGTATGTGCCTGGCGGCACTTGGATGGCGTACCACCCATCGCTGCCAGTTGTTGCGGAGTATGTATTCGGTCCCGAGGTTGCATTGATTTGCCACCCTTGGAGAGCTGGTTCACCTTGGTCAATCGTTCCATTGCAATTGAGGTCGTGGAATTTCTGCCCGATAATCCAGCACTTCGTTTCTCGGCAACAGGTGTCAGCAATGAGTGCTGAACCCTGGGTATGCAACAGTTGGATACTTCCAGCAATGTCAAGCCCGAAAGCTACACTATGGGTGTTTCTTACATACACTTCAATGCAACAGGAACCGCCCAGTAGGTTGAGTGTGTCGCGAAATACTCGTGGCGGTGACTTGAACCAGTGATGTGTGTAATTCGGCGTTCTATTGGTTAATCTCTTTCCACACACCAAGATAGAATCTACAATGTCATCAGCCAATACTTTGAGGTCAACAATTGCCCTTGTTGGTCCTTCGATACAAAAACAACGCTTGAAAACATAGATACCGTTGGTACTGTTACTGTAGCTATTGTAAACGGCAATCCATTGCGAACCTGGAAGTGGATTTGCCCAGGCAGGGTGTTTATTTATCACGCCTGCTGGGCGTGGTTCATTGGTTTTAGGAAAAGGGTCGGAAACGACAATCCAATTAGGGTCAAATGCGGTGGGGGTCACGGATATGACCGAACCTGTTACTGGGTTATACCCAGTGTTTACAGTGATGTTCTGCACGAGGCAAGGATTACCCGAAGCCACTCCACCGCCACTCTCGCATTGTCCATCAAGCATTGCTTTGCAGATAACCGCTTGATTGGCGTTAATAAACTCCACGTCTATCACTTGGGGTGCTGGACCAGTAACATACAACGGACCAAGGTATGTGTTACCTGTTGGAAAGGGAACATTTCCGGAATAGAACCACGAATAGGAAGGTGGTGCAGATCCTGCTACAATCGCTGCTGAACCGTTCGTTAAACTCAACGAAGTTGTGCTTGTGTTTTGCGGTTTAACTCGGACCTCGAAGACGTCATTTCTCGTGTTAACAAGGGTGACACGGTAAATGCACCGTTCGGTTAGGGGTTGCTGCTGAATGGTGTCTTTCCCAACATATGAGAAATCAACCGAGACGCCGCAATTGTTCTGCGCCCACGCGCTTCCAGTTGCAATAGCAAGCCATGCAAGCAAACTCCACACCCGCACCACACACGATGGTTGCAAATAGGGCTTCATAAAACCTCCAAATATGGTTGTGAAAAATATCCGTTCACCTAACCTCTCCGCCGAATGCAGACTCCTCAATTGGCTCCGTGCTCCTTCCTATTATTCGTGCAGTCTAAAGCCCACATCCTTCGGGTAATTAGGCATGACGTATTCAATCGTGTATTTCGGAAAGCGAAGTCGGTTCTTGTTTGATTTTGAGTGACTCGACATGAGCCTCTATGCAAAAATATAGCAATTACCTTTCCAAACGTACCACCGAACCGATGTGAAAAAAATTTTCGTGTAACTGTAGTGGTAAGGTACCTTAACCTCCTCTACGACGGTAGGGTCAGCAAGGGTGCTCGTGTCACCAGGAAGACGCCCATCAGCGATGTCGCGCAGAGCAGTCGGCGCATGATTTTACCAGAGCGCGTCTTCGGCAGATCCATAGTGAACAGGGCGCCAGAAGATTTAGCAAATCCCCTATCTGCCAAGCGAGATAGTCTTTCAATACGCGTGCAAGCTCGAGGGTTGGCTGTATACCAGTGCGACGTGCGACGAACGCGATGGACACCTGCCTCTGATGGTAACGCTACGGCCAATGACGGCAACTTCTGCAACCTGTGGGTGCTCGATAAGCACACTATCGAACTCCATCGTAATGACACGATGCCCAGCAACATCGAGCACATTATCAACTCTACCAACTAACCAGAAGTCGCCCTCGGAATCACTCGATGCTGCATCTTGCGTAAAGGAGAAACTTTCGATGGAGGAAAAGTACCTCTGCACTTACCGATAATCATCACCCCGGCTGGTTCTCGACAACGATGGCCATAGAGTGGTAAGCATTGAGTTTCCCTCTCCCCCTTAGGGACACGGTGTGCCGGCGCCTACAAGGACACCTGCGCGAAATCGCGATAGTGGCCGCGTTGCTGAACTTGACTTCAAAGGCATCCTTCCGGCTTCAATGAACTGGAGGAGTATCCGGTAAAAGTCTAATGCTGACATCTACTATCAAACTGAAGGACATCGGTGCATGCATAGAACCAAGGAAGAACTGTCAGTCATCGAAGCCGTAGGACTTACACGCTCACTGTAGGTGGATAGTGAGTTCCTCTTATCGCTTCCATTCGACCGCGACGCTGAACGTGCGGGGTTGCGGAGGTCCGTAGATGTAGTTACTATCACGATAACGACCTCGATCGAAGTCGCGCTGATAAGCATCGAGAAGGTTCATACACCTGAGCGCGACACTGATACTCCCGATAGAGGACGTTTGTGGCGTGACGGTCCATCGCACGCCAATCCCTACATCAACAAACAATGGTGTCGTCACGAGCCGATCGCCACTTTCACCCATGTACGGTTGGTTATAAACAAGCACTCGAGCTTGCCCGCACGACAAATGCTACGCTCATGGAAGCAGAACTTGCCGAGAAAGTCTCGCAGATTCTTGAGCAGCTTGGGCACTACCAAACGGCGCTGGTGTTTTTCCGTCGAGGCACCCAACTGCGGCGACGAGTCCTTGCAGCCGATGTGGAAAAGCTCATCGCGGTCATGGAGATCCGTCACAAAATCGAGCAGGATGCTCGCGAGAAAGAGATCTACCGCATTCGTAACATCCAATTAGCAAATGCGCTCTCGGAACTTCAAGAAAAAACTGATGCACTCCAAGCAGCATACGAAGAACTTGAACAGCAGCAAATTCTCACCGTAGAAATCAATGCACGACTGCAAAAAGTAAACGAGCAACTTGCTGCACTTGACCGTGAGCGCACCGAACTTTTCAGTATCGTTACACACGATCTGAAAAACCTCGTTGCCAGCATCAAGATCACCGCAGAAACACTTCGCCATCCGAAGGTCACAAGTAGGACTGAGACGGTACACGCGCTTGCAAGTCGCATACTTGATGTTACCGACAACATGCATCACCTCATCGATTCACTACTCGACGTAAGTGCGCTTGAGGCAGGCAAATTGAGCGTCCATATCCAACCAGTTCCTGCACATTCGATCGCATCAAAACTCGTCGAACGCTACCAACCTCAAGCCAGTGCGAAGAATATTGCACTCCTTGCCTGTCTTGAGCCTTGCTGGGCACTGGCTGACCCCGTCCGACTCGAAGAAGTCTTCGACAACCTCATTTCGAACGCGATCAAATACACTCCGATAGGTGGCGAAGTCCGTGTATTAATCGGTCAACGGGGAGATGCAGTGCGCCTTGTTGTCAGTGATACAGGTCCTGGATTCACCGATGAGGACAAGAAAAAGCTCTTCACCAAATTCCAGCGACTTTCGGCACGACCCACTGCTGGCGAAAGCACGACTGGGCTTGGACTGGCGATAGCAAAGAAACTTGTGGAGTTGAAAAACGGCCGTATTTGGCTTGAAAGTAGCTCCGGTGAGGGAGCTATCTTCTATGTCGAAGTCCCCACTGCAGAACCCCCGATTGAAAGTACAGAATCGTAACATACACATCGTAATTTACGACATCTTGTAATCCTGTGCTCTCACCCTATTTCTCATGCGCGCAATCATCCCTGTAGCTGGGTACGGTACTCGGCTACGACCCCACACCTATACGGTTCCGAAAGTCCTGCTCAACGTTGCAGGAAAACCAATCATTGCACATATTCTCGATGCTTTGACCAGCTACGGCATCGCGGAGGCTACGTTCGTCGTCGGACCGATGGGAGAGCAAATCGAACAGTATGTCACCGGCCGTTACCCTTCACTCCATGCTACGTTCGTCGAACAACAGCAACAGTTGGGATTAGGCCACGCGATTTGGTGTGCTCGCTCGACAATTGGCACAGAACCGATCATCATCATTTTAGGCGATACAATTTTCGATGCTGATTTGGAACGATTTCTCCAATCCCCCTCCAGTACAATTGGCGTCAAAGAAGTCCAAGACCCACGCAGATTCGGCGTTGTTGAACTTGCAGATGGGAAGATCACACGGCTCATCGAAAAGCCCTCCAACCCTCCGTCACACCTTGCAATCGTTGGACTCTACCTATTGCGTAATAGTCAATTGCTCGTCGAATGCCTCGACCATCTCATCCGAGAGGATATCCGCACTAACGGTGAATTTCAACTCACCGACGCACTCCAGTGTATGCTCGACAAGGGAGAATGCCTTGTTCCCTTCACCATCGAAGGATGGTTCGATTGTGGAAAACCCGAAACGTTATTGGAAACCAATCGCTTCCTCCTTGCTCGCGATCAACAATCGGTCAAGCCACCAAGTAGTTCGATTGTCATTCCACCATCGTATGTTTCACCCACAGCACTCATCGAACGCTCGATCGTTGGACCCTATGCGACGATCGGTGATGGCGCAACTGTCAAAGACGCACGCGTCGAAAATTCTATCATTGGTGTTGGTGCATACGTAGAAGCCGTTGTCTTGAGCGATTCTATTATCGGGAATAACGCAACGGTCTGCGGAAGTTTCCACAGCCTCAACGTCGGCGACTCAAGTCAAATCAACTACGCTTGACACCTACGTAGATGTATGACGCGCCACCCAAGAGGGGGTATGCATCTATGCGTGCAAACCCATTACCAACTGTCATCATCTGAACGAACGCATCTCCAGAAGGAAACACAGCCGCTGTCCGCGGTAAGTACTCATACGCACTCTGATGTCCAGTGACCAGTGCACCAATGATGGGAACAATGCGACGTGTATAGAATGCGTGCAGATGCCACAGTACTGATCGCCTCGGAACACCAGTCTCAAGAATGACAACTCGTCCATTTGGCTTACAGACGCGTCGCATCTCTGCAAGCGCCTGCAGTGGATCATCGGCGTTACGTATGCCATAGCCACAGCTGACGATATCGAACGTTCCATCTGGGTACGGTAACGCGAGCATATCGGCGTACTCAATCGCAAGATTGGAGTAAGCACCCTGCACCTTGCTCCGGAAGACATCAAGCATCGGTTCGCAGATATCGATGGCAACAACGCGCCCTGTTTGCCCAACAACGTTTAGGTACTCAATCGCAAAGTCCCCCGTCCCCGTCGCGCAATCGAGCACATACATACCCGCACATGCTTGACTGAGTCGGACAGCACGCCGGCGCCAGGAACGGTGCAGCCCAAACGTCATGAGTGTATTAGCGCGATCATAGCGCCGGGCAATCTGAGCAAACATCTGTTCGACGGTCGAACTCATCGCTGTATCACCTTACGCCACCCGAGCACACCCAGCGTTGCCAGAATGAGCATTTTTGTCGCCTCAAATACCATCGCCCATGCATGAACACTCGATGGTTCTGGCTGGATTCCTTCGAGCAGAAGCCTCGCACGTATCTCAAGGAAGGGTACAATAACCGCGTGCTCTATCGCAACTATAAGCCCGAGTGTCCCGACGATGAACATCATGGATCTCTGTCGCAAGAGTACTACCGCTGTCATCAGGAGAATCAGGAAGCACAACTCGACATACACTAATGCATGGAAGATAGCCACACCAAGCATTGCAGCACCATCTCGTGTAATCGGTGGGGTGCGGAATCGTATCGGTGTTTCGATGAGGGATATTCCTCCGACAAGACCTAACCAGAGCCATGGGATGACACCAGTTAACGTCAGTGCTAAGTGTCGAAATGGGACGTCTGGGGCGAAGAACTTCTGCGCCATTGTTTAGTCAGGATAATCATGTTTCGTAGGCTCGGTCACCAGCATCGCCAAGACCAGGGCGGATGAACCCACGCTGATCGAGTTCACGATCGAGCGCTGCTGCAACAATGCGAAGCGTTGAGTAACGCTGGAGCAGACGTTCGATACCTATAGGGGAAGCCAGTACACACGCAATCGTAATATCCTGCGCTCCAGCTTCATATAATGATTCCACTGCCGACTCAGCACTTCCTCCAGTTGCTACCATCGGATCAAGGAGCACAACACTGCATTGCTCGTCCACCGGCGGCAATCGAAAATAGTACCGCTCTGGTTGCAGAGTTTGCTCATTCCGCCGGATACCAAGGTAACCAACTCGCGCACTGGGTGCAAGTTCAAGCATCGGATCTAAGAGCAGTAGCCCTGCACGTAGTATTGCTACCGCCACAATCGGTCGTGCAACGACTGAACACGTTGTCATCTCGAGTGGCGTTTCAATGCGAACTTCTTGTACCGCTAAGTGCTGTCTCGCTGCACAACAGATGTGGAGTCCAATGCGATGCATCGCTTGACGAAAGGTTGCGCTATCGCTTTGCCGATTGCGGACAATCGCTAAATCATGTGCACAGAGAGGATGATCTACGATGGTGAGCATGGCTTACCAGCGAGGAAAATAGAGCAGCGTAAATCGCGGTATGGAGAAAAAGGTCGAGATCGTCGCCATGTACCGTTCTCCATTAGCCATTGTTATGAAGCGTTGTTCATCGGCAAGCATAAAGTTCAATCGCCACTCTCCACCCGGAGCAAGCATTCCGATCGGCGTGGGAATGTTAACAAAGAGCCCAAGACCCGGTGTCACACAGAGCTTCGGTGCGCTCAGCGGCGATCCATCGCGACTGATCCATACACTGCCGACGCCTCCGAATCCATAGAACACGACTCTACTGTACGGGTTGAGCATCCAGCGTGCGCCGATTTCGAGAAAGTGATAGCTATCAGGGTTCGCTTGTCCGAATGGGTTCGTCTGTGGGTCGTACACCACTTTGCGATTGAGGGAGTACGCGTAGGCAGCTTCGATCACCAACCGGTCGGTCAATTCCCACACTACGAGCATACCATAGGCAGGAATTCCTTCAAACGAGAGAGGTTGCGTGCGATTGAGCGCTTTGAGCGTTTGAGTCTCGACTATGGTATTTGGACCCACAAGACCACCGAACCCCACAGAGCGCGGGTAGGGATGAATGTACTCAAACTCCCCAGTATCGCTTTGTTCTTCGTGTGACGACTGCGCAACACTTGCTGCCGTCATAAGGACAAGTATTGTACTAATCATCGCAAGATTAAACAGGCGCTTCGCTGTACGTGTTGTGCTCATAACAATGTCTTCGAACGTTGTTTGGCGAATTGCTGCAAGCCGCTCCGCGACAAAGCGAACAAATGCCGGCTCATTTCGTTTGCCGCGGAAAGGTTCTGGTGTCATGTACGGTGAATCCGTCTCGATCATGAACCGATCGAATGGTACCATACGGAGAATGTCATCATTGGACCATCGGCGGAACGTAATGTTACCAGTAAACGAAACGTGGAATCCTAACTGGAGTGCGCGTTCCAAGACGTGCGGCGGTGATGAAAAGCAATGAAGCACACCACGCAGGGTACCATCTTGTTCTTGTTCGAGTAGTTCCATGATGTCGTTATCAGCTTCACGATTGTGAACGATGACCGGTAGTCCTGTGTGTTTTGCAATGCGGAGCTGTTCTCGAAATGCGTATCGCTGCTGTTCTGGTGATGCGTAGTCGTAGTGGTAATCTAATCCAATCTCACCGATGGCAACGACGTTCGGTGCCGATGACTGATTCTCGACAAATTCGAGCTGCGAAACTGTTGCACTTGATGCATAGTGTGGATGAATCCCAACCGCACGATAGATCCATGGGAATTCAGTCACAAGTTGCTCTGCAATCGTAGTTTGCTCGATAGTAATTGCTGGGATAATGATTGCTTCTACGCCAGCAGTACGAGCCCGCTTGAGTACCTCGATACGATCGTCATCGAAAGCGCTGACATCAACATGTGCGTGGGTGTCTACCATAGTTGCGGTTGTAACGTAAAATCGAGGAAATCATTGTAGCAATCCAACTGCACGCATCACGACAACGACTATCGCAAATCCGATGCGGTACAGTGCAAATACAGTTAAGCGATGACTACGGAGGAACGTTAGTAGAAATGCAATCGCGAAGTATCCACTCACCGCTGCACTCAGCGTTGCAATCGTCAGATGTAATAGCTCAGCGTACGTCAACACCCGGAGCGCGTGCACCAATTCAAAGACACCGCTTGCGAGCAGCGCTGGGATACTCAGCAGAAATGAAAACCTTGCTGCTGCTGCTCGCTCTAATCCAACGAGCATCCCTGCACTGATCGTTGTCCCGGATCGTGACGCACCGGGGATCAGTGCACATGCTTGGGCAATGCCGATGATGAGTGCATCACCACTCCGTATGGATTCGAGAGGACGCGATCCCACACGTCGTTCCGCAATAATCATCACGAAAGCGACGACTACTAACATCGCCGTAATCACGAGCGGGTCTTTTGTGAAACTCCCTTCGATGATCGCTCGAAATGCAAGTCCAGCGACACCAATCGGTATACTTCCAAGAGCAATGAGCCATCCGAGCCGTGCTACGGTGGATTGCTCTGTTGGCACTTTCCGCGCGATGAATGTTTCCCGAATCAGAGAACCTGTAATTAAACGAAGGTCGGTTGCAAAATAGACAACGACAGCTAATAACGTCCCCAGCTGCACGACAGCCATCGTTGCAGTCCATTGCTCCGGATGGTTGCGATCCAACAATCCTGTCAGCTGCCCCAAAATTGTCATATGCGCTGTGCTACTGATTGGGATGAACTCGGTCAAGCCCTGAACTAATCCTAAAAGAACAGCTAAGAGAAGAGACATCAGATGATGAATGGAGTCCAACGTATGAGCAGCAAAGCTACGCGTACCCAAACGTTGAACGCATACAACTCCAGTAAGTTCACTCGAAGCGTATGATGAATTGCTCACTCAAAAGTGCAGCGGCTGTCAATCCACAGAGTGCACCAGCAATTCCAATCTGCAAAGGTGCTGCTGGCGAGAGGACGATCCCCATCGCTGTTCCAAGCAAAAGACCACCTGCAGTCCCTATTGCTAACCTGCCTCCACTGCGGGGATGACTCCCTCGCACGATCGCGACGTATTCAATCGGGATGCTGAAGGTATCGCGTTCTCCAATTAGCTCAACAGTCGTTACAGATAATCGAGCGCGCCGCCGCTCCTGAAAGGTATGTGGGGTCGCTCGACCTCGCAGTTCTACTTCAACATCTGCATCGTGTAAAAGTGCATTGAGCTGTGCGACTCTGGCACTGTCGAGTTGCTGACGATGAACAACGACTCGAGCCATACTGCACCCGCTCATCGTAACAACCGTGATTGCTATAAGTAAAGCTCTAAACAGTCGGACAATTGAATAGTAGCGCATAGAGGCCAAACTTACAATGAGTGTCTTCTGCTTGGGTTTGACAGAGCAAAAAAGGAGTCGTTGCAACGTTCGATACTCTGCTCCATGCGTTCAGAATTCAGAATAATTGACGATACTGACAGTGCGGTATAAGATTGATGCATCCATGAACGAATGCTCGCAATCACGTAACGTGCTCCCAAACCAAGAGCAACCGAGACTCTGGAATGAGCTCCGTGTGAGTCGCTATGACTTTCCCGTGTACATCATAGGCACGGAGCCGGATAGTGCTCAAGCAGCGATTGTGTGCCTCCACAACCGTACAAGTACTGCAGAGCGCTTCATAAAACTTGGGCAGCTTATCGTACCTCCTGATACAACAAACTGTGTTACTGTACATGCACTGGCAGCACCAGAGTCTTCAACTTTCTGGTACCCCAAAGAAGTGTTTGATTCCCCACTCGAAGCACAAGCTCCGTATTTGGAATTCAGTATCGCAGCGCTCGAACAGCTTTGCCTTCGACTCACAGACTACATCTCGAACGAGAATGTAACACTCTTTGGATTTGCTTATGGTGGATGCCTTGCACTTGAGTACATGGTACGCTGCGGTTATCCCCTCAACGCTGTGATAGCACTTTCAGGCGTCCTGCTTGGCACAAGTCTCGAGGGGAGCGACCGATTCAGTGCGGCATCAACACGGACGAAGGTGCTGATGACAATTGGCGGGGGAATTTCTGCGGGACTACGTGTTCGCTTCCGTCAGACAGAGCAGCTCATCAAACAATTCGGGTACAAGGTCACTACCTTGCCGTACGAACGGCGAGCAGATACGGTTGCACCAGATGAATTAGCGATGGGACGGAACATTATCACGGGTACGTTCGCCGGCCAGTAGCTGATTGGTTGCCTTTCCAGAGCCGTCGCTCGAAATGGTACTCGACATAGCGCTCTGCAATACGGCGGCATTTGTCTAGGGTTCCTGAATCAATCAGTTTCTCCTCGAAGTTCTCCAGTGGATCGTGAGCAAGTGCCTGAAGAGCTGCAACCGTCCGCTCATCAATGAGTTCACCTCCACTCATGGTAGAACCTTGAGAGTGTGGCATAACGGTTTCATGTTGGAATGGCTCGATCGTGCCACGATCAATATTGAAGGTGAATTGTTGCAACACCATGTCACTGCGTGTATAATCTAGTTGCAGGGGGAATCCATGGACTGCTGCAATCCGTAGAGCAAACGCGATCGGAAAAGCTTCTATCCCTTGCTGTGCCGCATCCAGTGTTGCAAGGACTGTCGTAGCAAGCCGGTATACCTCTGGCTCCGGACGCGATGGCAACTCAAGATTCAAGACAAGCTCTGCTATCTTGAGTGCAGCAATTGTATGGTCATAACTTGTTTGGATTTGTTGGCGTACCCTCGTACGTTCTGCGCTGCGGAGAATGTGGAGCTCACGACCAGGCTTGATGTAGTACAATACCTCGAGTTGCTCAAGCGGTTCTAATACACCTGCAAGTCTACTTTTGGGTGAGCGTGCACCTTTTGCGAGGACGCTCTCAATCCCCCGATCTTCGGTCAGAAGTGTCGCGATAATACTAGTGTCACTATATCGCATGCGGCGTAGTACAATGGCATTGGTACGAACGAGCATCGCTACGACGACTCAAGAGTGAGCAACCTCTCGGCCAGCAACCAGTCTAGCGGTGTTGTGATTTTGATGTTCGTTTCTTCCCCTTCAACAGTAACTACAGGATAACCAGCGTACTCGACAATGCTTGCATCGTCAGTTGCACTGAAACGATCACGGACTGCCTCGCAATGAGCCTCCCAGATGATAGCACGTTCGAACACTTGAGGAGTTTGTGCCATCCCGATACGAGCCCGTGGAAGGGTTGCTTCGATTCGCGATGAATCATCGATCAGTTTGACTGTATCTTTCGGTGGGATGATGGGAACTGCTGCACCGTTGCGTTCGGCAGCTTCGATGACGCGTCGGACCATCGCCTCGGAGGTGAAAGGACGAACGGCATCATGCACAACCACAAACTGTACGCTCCTTGCTGTAGGATGCTCGAGTGCAATACGGACTGACTCTTGTCGAGTACTGCCACCTTCGACAAACTCGACACGCTCTGCACACCCAAAATCTGCAAAGAGTTTTTCAGCATAGCGAACCCAGCGTGCATCAACTGCAACGACAACTGGAGACCGTTCACACACAGCCAATAGGCTCGACATTGCCCGAACGATAACAGGAATACCACCAAGCAGTCGGTACTGCTTAGGAAGCTCACCGCCGAATCGCTGACCACTACCTGCCGCAGGGATGACGATGCAACACTGCATATCAATACATTTCGTTACTCTTCTCCAAAATTACCAGCACCGAACATCGGTAAGTTTGAATCCTTCTAGTATCTCATGGATTATCATCGACAAATGCATCAGTCGATTGTTCTTCGCTGGTTCCTTATCATTTCGCTCATTGTTGGCAGTACAGGATGTGCGACGTCCCCCCCATTACCGAGAACTGTCACATTAGGTACGTTCAACATTGAATGGCTCGGTGATGGCATCGATCCAGAAGAAAAGCCGAGATCCGAAGAAGACTATATTGCGATAGCACAGCTCATCGCACAAAGTGGTGCAGACATTATCGCCGTTCAGGAAATCGAGAACGATAGCGCTCTTGGGCGCCTTTTACGGTATTTGCCTGGTTGGCGTGGCATGCTTGGCCGTGGTGGACATCGTCAAAACGTCGGTGTACTTTATCGCTCAACAGTAGCTTGCACCCCGATTGGTGACTACTACCCACTTGCGGTCAATCCCGAGCGAAATCGGGCAGGATTCATCGTTGAATGTCGGGCGGGAAATTTTGACTGGCTCATGATGGTTGTGCACCTCAAATCGAGCTCGCGCTATGACTCAACTGGCGAACTCCGTCGTATCGCGCTCGAACAACGACGACAGCAAGCAACAATCTTAGCCGCCTGGGTAGATTCTGTCCTCCAAATCGGTCGTGAACAGGATATTCTCATCGTAGGGGATTTTAACGATTTCCCCCGTCGCTCGCGACAGCCGACGCTCACTGCTCTCGAACGTGATAGTGCGGTCAGCTTTCTCACCGAGGGAATGCTATCCTGTCTTGACCACCGTCGCAAATCAATTGACCATATCGTCGCAACTGTGAGTGCAGGACGCCGTTGGATTGTAGAGCGCCGTCGGATGCTCGACCATACGGCAATGCTACCTGACCGGGCAGCTCGCCGTATCAGTGATCACTGTTTAGTGCTTGGAGAGTTTGACATTACCTCCCCTGACAACGATTAAAGAAAAATTTGCTTCTAACGTTTCACTATTGTAAGTTTGAATGCGTATTTGCCATTCGCACTTTCTTTTCAATCGAGAATACCTTCAGACACACGTGTGTGAGAGAACATGTTTCACTATCAAATGGATAACTGCCATGAAGCAGATTGGTTCGACATTGGTGATACTCCTCCTGGTGGGAGCTAATCTTTTTGCACAGCATCCTCGGACCCCGCTCTTCGAAGAGTTTACGTCCAGCACCTGTCCCCCATGTGCTGCTGTTAAGCCGCAAGTCGATCAGTTCGCCACTGAAAATCCGGATGTTGTTGTCGTCACTTACCATATGAATTCGCCGCAGCAGGGTGACCCATACAATGTGTACAACCCCAATGATAACATGACGCGACGTTCCTATTACAACGTCACGAGTATTCCGGATGGTTACATGAGTGGCAGAAAAATTTACCCTGGTAGTGCAGCAGCGCTCAAACAAGCAGCTGACCAAGTCAAAATGCAAACTTCGCCTCTCGCGATGACAATTAGTGAAGATCGTACAAAAAACCCCATCGAAGTCAGAGTGACGATCAAAAACGATGGATCAATGCCTATTTCGAACGCAACCTTGCAGGTGATGGTCATTAACTACTATGCTGATCTTACACAACAACTCCAAGGACAGAGTCAACATGTGTACACGACATTCGAGTACGCACTGCTCAAAGCGCTTCCTGATGCGAACGGCACTGCTCTGACGATTGCTCCGAACGAACAGAAGAGTTTCACTTTCACTTATAGCAAGGGGTCAGGAAGCTTATGGCCGCCGAACAATCAGTATGTCATCGCGTTTGTACAGATGAATAGCACCAAGGAAGTGCTCCAAGCGACGTCGAATTTATCACTGTATATCAACCGTGTCGAGATTACCGCATCACAACCACGGTTTGGTATGATAGCGCGGAGCAACAACCTCACTTATCAGATTACGATTTCGAACCCGACAGATCGGGCACAGACAGTCTCACTCCAACTCAACTCAACCTATACTATCCAACCGCAAGGATGGAATGTCACAATTACACCTTCAACACTTTCTTTGCAACCAGGCGAAGAAAAGACCGCAACTGTACAGTTTACTGCGCCGAACACAGGCAGCTTTGCACTTGCGTACATTGATGCCATCCCGCAAGGTAACGGGATAAATCAAACGGCCTCCTACTATTGCGGCTATCTAACGGAACAAACCAAATACGCGATCATTTACGGTTTCATGGGTTCTGGCATTACGCCCTTTGCCCAAGCAATCATGAGCGGAGCAAAATATTCAAGCGAGACAGCACTGATGCCCCTGGTTGCAGCAACGGAAATCGGCAATCTTCCCTGCCAAGCAATTGTCCTCCCAATTGACTATAACGCACGTGGCGCACTGAACAACCAAGCAGTCATTAACGAGGTTACCTCATGGATCCAACAGAGAAAACGCCTTTTCCTTGCTGGACCTCTCGAAGCATACCTTGCTTTTAATACGCAAGGTGCGAATATGGCTACTCGTAACTTCATGTTGAATACACTTGGTATTCGGGGTGTTCGTACGTTCCCCATCACTGTACAGGGGCAGACGTCGAATGTCCCCTATTATCACTTCAATTACGACCCCAATACAGGGTCTATTACGTCACTGAAGACCTTCACGATCCAAGGTGTCAACGGAGATCCAATCAGTAACGGTGTCAATGTCACTGCAAACCAATCCACACAGTATTACAACCTCTACACTGATGTTCTCCAGTTAGCACAGGGCACCACTGCAGTGCCGATATTCACTTACAATAACAATACACAGTACATCGGCGGCGTTCGTGTTGAAACAAATGACACTCGCATTGTTTTCACGACGTTTGGGTTAGAAGCAATTTCAAACGCCACAGCACGGAATCAGCTGGCACAGAAGATCATGGATTGGCTGACGGGAACGATTGCACCGCAACCAAAGCTCGAGCTTGTTCAAACAACAGGTGAAAACGTTATTCAGTTTGATCAGGTAGAGGTTGGTAAGAGTAAAGCGCATACGTTTAAGATTCTTAACAGTGGTACTGCCAATCTTGTTGTATCTGAAATTGCTATGGATCCGCAGGATGCAGCCACGTATGGCGATGTCTTTGTCATTACCGAGGGTGGTCAAACACCTATCACAATCGCACCAGGGAGTGAACATGCTGTCACACTCGAGTTCCGCCCCAAGAAGGTAGAAGATATTCAAGCAGCGGTCTTCCATATCCGCTCCAATGGAGGTGATGTTGACCTGACGGTACTTGGCGATGGTGTACAAACACTTCGAATCGAACCAAGCGAAGGAGCAACCGCTGGACTGACGCTTGGCGTTGCTCCGAACCCAGTATCGAGCGAAGCAACTATCATTACAAATGTCATTACAACAACTGCAGCTGAGTTAGTCCTGCTCGATACTCGTGGGAGCGAAGTCCTTCGCGTTGCGAATTCGATCACCGGTCAACGCACACTGAGTTTCGATGTTAGCAGCGTTCCGAGCGGTGTGTATCGTCTGATGCTTCGCAGCGTTAGCGAGCACATAAGTGTCCCGCTAATTGTCATTAAGTAAAGCACCATCAGAACTCCCAAAACGGAGTCTCTCACTGATTGTGAGAGACTCCGTCGTTTTTAGAGCTTTCTATTATCAGAAATCAGTAGCAGCTATGTTGCTTTCTCAGAACGAATCCACAATGTACTCCAATAGCCTCAATTAGTACAATTGTTATCAACGGAGCACGATTGTACACAAAAGTTATAGAACAAAACCATGGAAGACTCATCATCTCCTTGTACGCAACGACTCGCTAATTTTGTCTGATGAAACTTGTTCTGTTCTATGTCAGCGTTTTAATCGTAGGCGTAGTACGTACCCACGCGAGTGATACACTCTGGACTGGCGACCATCTTCCACCTCTCGTCCGGATGGTGCGTGCCTATGGCGGCGATGATGAACGATTGCCACCGCTGTTGCTCCTTGCACCAGTCAAAGAACGGGGAACAAGCACAGTCGGTTCGCTCTCGGTAACTATCGAACTTGATATTGCAGCAAGCGTTCCACCCAATCTTGTCGCAGTGCTCCAGCACTGTACTGCTGTATGGGAACCAGATACAAATCCCTTCGTGCAGAATCCAACTGGCTCGCGAGCGATTGTGCTTGACTGGAAGCTCGCTCCTCCCCAATCCCGCTACTACTCGTTCAGAGCCAAATTGCGTATCCCTTCGACAACACTCACTGTACCTGTTGGCGGCAATTGGAAAGTGCTCTTCTACGAACTCGGGCACGAGCGTCAGCCCATTGCAGAAGCCCGGTTCTTTGCGATAGAGCCCTCTGCAGACTGCCGCCTCGACGTTTATACAGATTTCTACCAGCCTCGTCGGAACGCTGCACCATCGGCACGCATTTTGGAAGCAACGGTGTCCAACATACGCGGTTACACTGATGGGCAGGTGACAATGGCTGCATTCTACCGGATGCATCGGTGGAATCAACCCTACATTGTAAGGGGTACATCCTTGGTATCTGGCTCGTCGCTCTCGCTCCGGACAACATCTATGATGATAAGTGGGATGGTCGGTGGCATCAAACGCTTTAGAATCGAGGGCATTCCTACCGAAAACGATTACCGCCGACTCGATGCACAAAATGTTGGCCTCTTTCCGCGTTCGACGGCACCAGTACGATTACCGCTGGCAGATGTACGGCGACGTGGACAATTCGGTATGTGGTCAACTCCAGAGGCGGCGTTGATGACCACTGACGTTACACCCTTCGATGACGAGTACGTACCAATTGAGTTTATCCTCGATCCTGAGAACTTACCCATTCGAGATGAAGATGTTTTCGTCGTTGGCTCGATGAATAGTTGGATACCAACGCGCGAATGGATGATGACCTACGACTCGACACAGCGGATCTATCGTCTCCGCCAATGGGTACGACGTGGGCAACATGCGTACATGTATGGTACCGGACTCCTCGATGCTGATTCGGAAATGGTGCGTAATCTTAGTTTCGAAGAGTTTGAGGGGAACAATAGCGCATCAAGGCAAACATTTCTCGCGATAATTTATGCACGGACTCTTCATGGTGGCGGTTACGACACAATCATTGCAGTGTGCAGCGATGCTGCTCTCTAGTTCATTTCTCCCGGATCACTATGAATATTGATGTCCTCGGGTATATCGCAGCAACATTTTCGACGTTTGCAATGCTTCCACAAGCAATACACGTCTGGCGCACCGGACATGTTGAACATCTTTCGCTCCGGGCATTCGGAACGGCAACAATCGGTGCTATTCTGTGGCTTGTTTACGGAATCGCAATCGCCAATGGAGTCATCATCGCAGCAAACCTCATCGGACTTTTAATTGTTGGTTATATCACTCTTCGCAAGCTACGGTGGCTACAGCATCATAGGTAACCTGAGCATATCACCTTCCGCCTAATACTATATGCCTAAGCATGTCGTTGTCGTCGGTGGTGGCCTTGCTGGTCTTCAAGTTGTGCGTTTACTCCGGAACACCTCTTTTGCAGTGACGCTGATTCATAAAACGAACCATCATCTTTTTCAACCGCTTTTTTCCAAGTCGCAACCGCTGCACTTTCTCCTGCCGACATCGCCGTACCTCTTCGTGTCATAGTTCACGGATGCTCGAATACAAACGTTCTCCTCGATGAAGTGATTGGCGTCCAGCTCGAACAGCGACAAATATTTTGTAAACGCAGCGGTGCCATTGAATATGATTCACTTATTCTAGCTCCGGGAACTCATCCTTGGTACTTTGGCAACGCTGATTGGGAACGTTGCGCATTTGGATTGAAGACGCTCGCAGATGCATTGGAGATTCGTCGCCGCATCTTCTACGCATATGAGCAAGCTGCGATTACCTTAAACTTTGATATAGCACGCGCATGGACAACTTTCGTCGTAATTGGTGGGGGGGCCAACAGGTGTCGAGCTTGTAGGGGCGCTGGCTGATATAGGACAGCATACTATGAGGAAAGATTTCCCAATGCTCGATCCAGCATCCATTCGCATCTTTCTCATCGAAGCAGGTAGCCTCATTCTCCCGTCATTTCCTGCATATCTTTCAGCGAAAGCCTCGGAAGTGCTTGAAGAATTCGGCGTTGCGGTTTACGTCGGTCAACGCGTGATAGATGTCACTTGCGATGCCGTCAGACTCGACAGCGGTGAGATAATTTCTGCACGGACAACCATTTGGGCAGCAGGCAATTGTGCTCCTCCGTGGCTACGCACACTCGGGGTTCCACTCGATCGTATTGGACGGGTTATCGTTGAACGTGATTGCTCGGTGCTCGGTTATTCAGAGGTTTTCGGCATCGGTGATGCGTCTTGCTTTCGCGACGAATATCGGGGAGAGTTACCGGCACTCGCACCCGTTGCGCTGCAGCAAGGACGGTTTGTCGCAAGGTTACAGCAACGGAATATGCCCCTGCCAAAGCGTCCCCGCTTTCGCTACCGCGACAAAGGAATGTTAGCAACCATTGGTCGTGCACGTGCAGTAGCAGCTTTCCCTTGGGGAATACATCTCAATGGATTATTAGCATGGTTGTTGTGGGCAGGTGTCCATATTGTATTCTCATTCGCTTCCGTAATCGCTTTACAGTAATGCTCGAATGGATATGGTTCTACATCACATTTCAACTACGTGTGGGGCAGCTCATTGAATTTGCAAAAGGACAATGATGTGCCCGTAGCTTCGCACGTTACGGTCGATTATAGTTGTCGCATCAACGGTACAACCACAAATATGAATTCTGAGAGAAAGGTATCATTGACTTACTCTATCCATTTCCCACGTAGGTGGGAGTTCGGCCAGTGACAGAGAAACAAATGAGCAAGTCGCTCCTTTAAATCTTCTCACTGAACGAGGCTATAAATGTAACCTGTGAACTAACGCATTGTATTCATTTGGTGGCAATGCGTATCTACCACGAGGGGATATGCTACCCTACCGCGCCAACTCAAGCTGGGCGTCCTTGAGGGGTGTCTGTATGACGATTTGGACCGTCCGATTATAGAACCGCCCTTCCGGCAAGTTGTTATCGTAGAGAGGATCGTCTTCTCCGACTCCACGTGCGCTCAGTTGTTTGACACCACGAGTTCGAGTTTTCACTGCGCGTTCAACTGTTGCCGCTCGATTTGCTGAAAGTTTTTTATTGTGTTCATAGAGGCCAACGACATCCGTATGTCCAACAACCTCAACTTCAGATGAAGTGAAGCACCTTGGTAATACATACTCGTTCAAGATTCGTTCGTTTCGCGGTCCAGCGTCGTAACTGTCGAACGGGAAAAGAATCAGATTGTACTTTTCGAGCGTTTTTTCTTCGCCATATTCTGCCCCAAGTGATGCTGTTGAAACGTACTTGACAGGTATTGAAATGGGGTCGGATTCACATTCTTTCCCACTGGTGCTCGTGACAACAAGCTTTGCATTGAATGGAACAAGCATAGAAACCTTCGGACCTGGCTGACCTACGCGGCTCGTCGAATCAGGATATTCACCATCCTCGTTCTGCCATTCCCATTCAACCGTTGGCTCGGTCGTACCTCGTGTAGCAATCGTTTTCCACTGTTTTCCGCTACGAGTGACTTCAATGCGACGTTTCGCAACAAGTTTATCCTCAATGCCATTTTTTAAGATAAACGTCATGGTCTCCGGTTGAGGTACAACCTTGGGATCTTTATCGAGGATCGGTTTGATGATTTCCCAATCCTCACAGAGAATTTCAACGCGACGATTTTCCTCAATACCCATCGAGTCTTTCATGTTGGAGGGACGTTTCGGTCGGGTGAGGAATGTAAGCTTCATTCGCTTTTCGCTAATCCCCCATACGTCACGTAAATAATTGTACACATTTCGTGCACGAGCTTCCGCAAGCTTGAGCCCCCCTTGCTTTTCTTCTGGATTAACGTCATCAGTTGTGCCCACAATCTCGATCGTCGCATTCGGATACTTTCGAAGACGATAGCCAAAGATGTTCAAGATGTGATAGTATTTCTCAAGCGTACCTCCAAGGATACGTTCATCAGTAAAGTTGGCTATCTGATCAGGACTACGAAATAGGATGTAGCGCTTGGGAATATCACTGGAGCCGACATCAAAGAATACATAATTGAGAAGCGGGTATAGCGTAATCGTTGCAATCTGACGCATCACCAAGCCACGAAAATTCTGCATCTCGGGGTCGTTCGGATTCTGCTTAGCATACTGCGATTGTGCGATATCCGCTTCCAATACCGGGCGCTGTCCCATACGGATGACGACGTCATATTCATCTGGTTTCGCTGCAGCTTCCCTATCACGTGTGATTTTGGGTTTCGTAATGCGTTGCGTCACTTTCCGAGTGCTGTAGAGTGGGTTTGATGCTTCGATTTCCAGATCGATGGCAACATTTGGGTCCTTACTTGTACCAAACGACTCGTTGCCAAAAACAAAGTCTTTCACTTTTTCGGTAAACGTCACACTATCGTGGATGATACGTCCTGTGAGTGGATTGCGAATTGTCAATGTGGCAGGAATATTCTCTCCAGAGCACTCATCCACAACTTGTACATGCACTTGTACCGCACGGAAAAATGTTGGCACAAATGCCATGAATAAATCGTGCTTGCCTTGATACCCCGGTAAATCTTTCCGCGTCGATGAAAAGTACATCACATCCCCAGAGGCCGGCATGGAAAGAAAGCTTTCATCGCCAGACGTATTTAATGGTGCAGGCAAATGCGTCGGTTTCGACCAAAGGTCTTTTCCATCTGGGCCTACTCCCAGTTTCTTAACAAAGTAAAAATCAAGACCACCAAGGTTTGGTTTGTGACCATTCGATGCAAAAAAGAGAGTGATGTTATCTGGTGCAATGAAGGGTGACCAATCAGTTCCATCAGTGTTAATTGCAGTCAAGTTTTGTGCGGGCTTCCATTGATTTGTTTCTTCGTCAAAGTCTGTGTACCAGATATCAATGTTTTTATCACCGTGTGGTCCGGGACGGTTCGACGCAAAATAAATTCTGCTCTTATCACTGGTAATTGACGGCTGTGAATCCCAGTATTCCGAGTTGACCTGACGTCCAAGGTTACGCGGTTTACCCCATTTATCGCCTTCGATGTCCACGATATATAAGTCGCAATCACCGAATCCATCCGGGCGATTGCATCCAGTAAACACCAACGTTTGACGGTCGGCAGCTATGGATGCAACTCCTTCATTAAATATCGTATTGACGCTCAACTCAAGCCCATATGCGTGGATTGTATCAATGTTGAACGGTGGAAAAAAGTTCGTATCGAGATTCTCTAATTTCTTTGCTGCCCAGAAGTCATGGGAAGGATCACCATCTTTATTGGGTGTGCTGCCTGGTCGGTTGGACACAAAGTACAACGTCTTACCATCAGCTGTAACAGTAGGAGCATAGTCAAGTGACGGTGTGTTGACGACCGGTCCAAGGTTGATGATACGAATCCTCTTAATGACATCAGGACTTGTCAAGTCAATCCCACCTTCTTCTTCGCCATCATCAAGGATTGTGGCAGCGTAGAGATAGCGCTGTGCGGACAGATACTCTATATTGATACGAGGACTCACTGCCACGTGCGCTGCACTTCCGACGGTTGCAGCAATAAGCATGAGTGAGAACATGAGCATGTTACGTTGTCGCGTTTGCATAGTACTCACCAGAACAATTGATTGAACAAAGAATCAATACACCAACCGTTTGTCTGTGGTCAAAACTGATGAACAACCTCATTGCGTTCGGCTCAGCAGTGGATCGATCTTCCAGCACGATAGTCCAGCCCTATCGTATCAAGAGAACGGGCTGTCGCTCAATACCATCCGGGTTTTGCGTGATCACCCAGTAGACACCGCTGGTCAAATTTCGTGCCGACAATAGTGATCCTGCCCGATCACATTGCGCCTGTATTAAAAGAGAGCCCAGAGGTGAATACACCTCGACGCGCTGTGGTACATGCTCCTCAGACAAGCGCACAACAATTGCACCGTGAATGGGATCATACCAAGCCGAAAAGCGTGACCTTTGCTCGTCAATATTATGTACTGCAGACATCGAACTGATGGTTACGAATCGCTTCCATGGAGACATGTGCGCACCTGAAAGATCATACACCATCACGTGCCAGTAGTACATACGATTTGGTTCTAAATGAACAGCTGGACTGTCGAGTACAAATACTGTATCCTGCTGAATTGGGTAATCGAAAATCAAATCATAGCTGTCAGTATCACTGACAATTTCGATCCAGTACGTATCAACACCTTCACCTGCCGACTCCAACGGAAGGTAATGGGTCCAGATGCAAGGTTGACAGTATCGCCTGGCTCAAGTAACGTAGGTACTTGAAGTGGTAACGCAACTGAAAAGCTAACCGGTGTGGAGAACTCACTCCATCCCAACGTCGCATGGCGACCGCGGACATGCCAGAAGTATTGATTCCGATTTCGTAGCGAACGAAGTACATATGCTGTATCACGAATCGTCGAATCATTCACCATCAACGATTGGAAATTTGAATCACTCGCTACTTGGAGATGGTAGCGTTGCGCTTGTGGTATACTAAGCCAAATAAGCCGCACCATTGTATCAGAGACTATAGCAGCATTTGCTGGGGAAGATGGAAGTGGTATGGGAGCAACATCTTGTGAAAAATCTACCTTGACATTCTTACCGGTGAGGGTAACGTTCTTCGACGCGGTGATGCCGTTTCCTTGAGCGGTAAGCGTAATCGAACCACTAAAACCAGTCACCGGGATCGCATAGCCTCCAGAACTCGAGGTTATCGTATAGTAGTTTCCGCTTGATGGTGTAATTGTGACACCTGACAGTCCTTCGCCAATGTCGTAGAAACCGTTACCATTTCGATCACGATAGACGACTCCGACGATATACACCTGTCCTGAAGTAGAAAAATCTTGTGTGACGATGTAGGGTCCAACACGTGTCGCAGGATTGTTATCCTGGATAACTCCAATGCCAATTTCATTGTAAACGACATTTCCATCGAAGTTCATAATGTTGCGACGATGTCCGAGTGTTTGCTGATTCTCTTGACCCCAATCCACGTTGAATCCGCAGTGTGCATGCCACATACTTCGTGCGTAAGCAAAGACATTTTCCCCAATGGCACTCCCACCTGTATAACCAACACACTGTAGTCGCTGCTGAAGGGTACTGCCATCTGATCCAGTATGCCCTTGAAAATCGTTCGTCTGCATATCACGGCTGTGGTTTCGTGCCGCTTCGATCAGCTTAGGGTGGAATTCAAGCGGAGGCCGTGGCGGGTAGTTCTGAAAATCAGAGCGCACCTTGTTTTTATTGACTCCAAAGTATTGGTACGACTGCACGACATCGGGATCAGATGTTGTCGCAAGCCGTTCACCTTCCGCAGGTGGATTAGCGCGAGCTCGATTGATGTACTCGAGCATCAATTGCTCTTCCGGTGTGGGATCTCCATGACTGTAAAGTTGTTGTGCCTGTGGAATCTTCCCTTTTGTAGCAGCTTGTCCACTATGATCAAATGATAGACTATAAGGCGGGTTGCTCGGTGGTGCATGATGAATCTGTTGGGCTGAAACGGTAATCACCATACACGTAGCAATTGAGAAAAGGAGCATTCTACGCATCGCTGCACTATCCATCGAGGTCATGTCCAACTATGATGGGCATAAAAATACAGCAGAAAAATTTTCGAACAAAAATTATCTCATCCATGACAGTGACAGCCTCGTCATGCGGTATCAATGTAATTTGGCAGCGTGTCTTCCGATTTTTACTCCGTACATGCTTAGTAGCACATACCTACGACGTGTCCTCAGTACAGCATGTGCTGTAGTCATCCCGGTTACAGCTCTAGGTCAGTCGAACCCGCTTTCCGACCGCCTCCGCCAGCACGTACAGTATCTCGCTTCACCAAAACTCGAAGGGCGTGAGCCTGCTACTTCAGGCAACAACCAAGCTGCACAGTACATAGCTGATCACTTCCGCGCGGTGGGGGTAGCGCCCATCGGTAACGACTACTTCCAGCGATATTCAATTGCAACCCATCTCGAACTCCGTGGTACGAACCTAATCAGCGTTCGAATGCTATTGGAACGCCCCGGCATCCCTCGCGAATCACTCAAACCTGTCACAATTCAATGGACGACGCACAACGATTATGTCCCACTCGGTATCAGTGATACAGGTACAGTTACTGCCCCTGTTGTCTTCTGTGGATTTGGACAGCAGCGGAGCGGTGGGCTCGACGAATTTGCTGGCGTTGATGTAAGTGGGAAAATTGCACTCATACTGACAGGTGACCCAGACCACTACAACCCACACCAGCCATTTCGCGTCAATTACAGCGATCTCCGCCGCAAGGCTCTTCGTGCGAGGCGTGCAGGTGCACGTGCCGTTGTCTTTGTGCATCCACAAGGTGATTCAAGCGAAGTCCTTATGCCCTTGCGGTACGACGGTCGCTCACCAATCAATGGGATACTTGCAGTGCACGCAAAGAGGAGCATCGCAGCACGTATCTTTCCACGTGCGCTATCGCTCTTTACTCGCGAGCAGGAAATTGTCCAAACCAAGCAATCACGAAGCTTCCTGTTGCCAGACGTCGAGATGTCAATTACGGTATCCTATCGGATCGATAGCACAGAGATTGCAAACGTCGTTGGGATTGTCCGTGGTAGTGACCCTGCGAAAGCCGGTGAGTACATCGTAATCGGCGCACACTTTGACCATCTTGGCTGGGGCGATGACAACTCGCTCTACACGGGCGCAGAGCGGAAGATTCACCCTGGAGCAGATGACAACGCATCCGGAACCGCTGGTCTGCTGGAATTAGCACGATTGATTGCTACGCGCCCACTTGCACGCTCGGTCATCCTCTGTGGCTTCAATGCGGAAGAACGCGGGTTGCTTGGTTCGGCCGCGTACGTACGCGCGCCTGCAGTACCACTTGAGAACACAATCGCCATGGTCAATCTTGATATGATAGGGCGCTTGCAAGGGAAACGCCTTTCCATTCAGGGTGTGGGGTCGTCGCCACTGTGGAAACCACTCATTGACTCGCTTACCTCTGTGGCTGGCTTTGAGCCGAGCTATACAAGCGACGGCATCGGTCCAAGTGACCATACATCCTTTTACCTTCGCAACATACCTGTGCTCTTCTTCTTCACTGGGTTGCACAGCGACTATCACCGTCCAACAGACACGTGGGACAAGCTCAATTATTCAGGACATGCACGTGTGGTCGAGCTCGTGCATAGCATCGTAGAATCAATCGCAGCACTTCCAGAACGCCCCCCATTTACCAAAGTTGCTTCCACAGCACAAGGTCGCTCTGTGATGGGTGCTGCGAAGGTGCGGCTTGGCATCATGCCCGACTATGCTGATCATCCGAAAGGATTACGCATCAGCGGTGTCATGGATGATTCTCCTGCCCAACGTGCAGGACTACGCGAAGGAGACATTATCGTTCAAATAGGCTCAACACCGATCCGCTCGATCTACGATTTGATGGATGTGCTCAGTCGTGCTGAGCCTGGGCAAGAAGTCGAAATCGTGATTCTTCGCGGTCCAGGAGAAGATGAGCACGTCACGCTCCACGCTCTGCTTGAAGCATCTCGCTAATCGTACACGTCTAATTTTGCACATTGGTTTTACTTCTTCAGTCACCACACCATGACAATGACAGTCACTCGTACTTCGCTTCCACCTCGAATCGCTCATGGAGAGTTAGCATACAAGGAAGGGCAGTACTGCGTGCGTGATCTTTCCCTTGCCGAATGGGGACGTCGTGAAATCCACCTTGCTGAAAGCGAAATGCCTGGATTGATGGCGTTACGCGAGCGCTACCGCTCTGCCAAGCCCCTCCAAGGAGCACGTATTGCAGGATGCTTGCACATGACCATTCAAACTGCCGTGCTCATCGAAACTCTCGTCGAACTTGGTGCAGAAGTCCGCTGGTCATCGTGCAACATCTTCTCAACCCAGGACCATGCAGCTGCAGCAATTGCAGCTCGCGGTATCCCAGTCTTCGCATGGAAGGGTGAAACGGAAGAAGAGTACCGCTGGTGTATCGAGCAGACACTCTGGTTTGGTTCTTCCGATCGTCCTCTGACGATGATCCTCGATGATGGTGGCGACCTAACCAATCTCATTCTCGATGAGTATCCCGAACTTGTCCAGCACATTCGTGGCATCACGGAAGAGACAACAACCGGTGTTCGCAGACTCTACGAACGGATGAAACAAGGTCAGCTACCAATTCCCGCGATCAACGTCAACGATTCGGTCACCAAATCAAAATTCGACAACAAGTACGGCTGTCGCGAGTCGTGTGTGGATGCAATCCGCCGAGCAACGGACATCATGATTGCTGGGAAAGTCGCTGTCGTCGCTGGTTATGGTGATGTTGGCAAAGGTTCTGCTGCATCACTCCGCGGTGCAGGCGCTCGTGTTATCATCACGGAGATCGATCCCATCTGTGCACTTCAAGCCGTCATGGATGGCTACGAAGTCCGACGGATGCGCGATGCGGTTCGCGAAGCAGACATCGTAATCACAGCTACAGGCAACTGTGATGTCGTCACTGAAGAGATTTTCCACTTGATGAAGGATAAAACCATCGTTGGTAACATCGGGCACTTCGATTACGAGATAGATATGGAGTGGCTCAATCGGCACTATGGCCATACCCGCGTGCAGATTAAACCACTTGTTGACATGTACAACATTGATGGCAAAGAAATCATCGTCCTTGCGGAAGGGAGGCTCATGAACTTAGGGTGCGCAACAGGTCATCCATCGTTTGTCATGTCGGCATCATTCACAAACCAAACACTCGCTCAAATCGAGCTATGGAATCACGGCAATCAGTATGAACCAGGCGTTTACACGTTACCGAAGCATTTGGATGAAGAGGTTGCACGATTGCATTTAGCCAAACTCGGAGCACAGCTCGACGTCCTCTCTGACAAGCAGGCGAACTACATCGGCGTTCCTATCGAAGGACCCTACAAGCCTGACTACTATCGCTACTGAGACATCGAACTCCCGAAACGAATTCGGCTAATGATGCTTTTCCCATTTACGCACGGAGGCACTCAGCATCTCATTTCATCGCAATGCAGTGTCACAGCGAGATAAGCCATCTAGTAGAATCGTCTAAGGAAGGTCGCTACAGCTGTGCGGCAATTACTTTCTTCGGAAGAGCAGTGAGATCGGCACTCCTTCGAGTGGAATCAGCTGGCGAAGGCAGCGCTCGAGAAATCGCTTGTAGTGGTCGGGGATCGAATCAGGAAAATTTGTAAAGAAGACAAACAATGGTGGAGCGACACCACTTTGAGTAACATAGTTGATGCGCACATCACGACCACGCACCGCAGGTGGTGGTGTCCGATTGATGAGAGGGAGAAGCTCCTCGTTGAGTTGCGACGTCGGCACACGTTGTAGCCGCCGCTGCTGAATCTGCTCAGCTTTTTCGATGAGCGTCACTAATCGTTGTTTGGTTACTGCTGATGTAAACACAATTGGCACAAAATCCGCTGTTGGAATCTCAGCGTGAATCTGCTCCACCACACGATCAGCGGTTTTCGAATCTTTCTCGACCAAGTCCCACTTATTAACAGCGAGGAGAATTCCTTTCCGTGCAGAGATGATGTCGGCGATAATCTGCTTATCCTGATGCTCGAGCAGTCGCAGAGCATCGAGGACAACTATCGCAACATCGCACCGCTCAATCGCTCGCTGGGTACGGAGGACGCTGTAGAGCTCTATCGATTCATGGATGGCACTGCGGCGACGTAAACCTGCCGTATCGACGAGCACGATCTGACGCCCGTGAAATCGAAGTACGCTATCGACTGCATCGCGTGTTGTTCCAGCGAAGGGAGTAACAAGCATGCGATTTTCTCCCAACAGCGCATTGACAATGGAGGACTTCCCTACGTTCGGACGGCCCACGACCGCGATTTTCAATCGGCTATCCTCTTGAGGCGCTGACCCTGGTCCAAGATAACGTACAATTGCATCGAGCAAATCACCGGTCTTGCGACCACTCATTGCGGAAATACCGAATACGTGCTCGAAGCCTAAGCGGTAGGCTTCGGCTATGTTGGCATCATGCAACGGATGATCACACTTGTTCACTGCGACGATGACAGGCTTTGCCGCTCCACGGAGAAGATGTGCAACCTCTCGGTCTAACGACGTCACACCAGTAGTACCATCGAGTACGAACACGATCACATCTGCCTCGTCTATCGCAATCTGCGCCTGTTCTCTGATCGCACGCTCGAAGAGTTCATCACTTGAGGGTATGATCCCACCAGTATCGACAAGGTGGAAATGCACACCATTCCATTCGGCCTCCCCATAGAGGCGATCACGCGTAACACCTGGCGTTTCCTCGACAATTGCCTCCCGACGCTCAAGGATACGATTGAACAGTGTAGATTTTCCAACATTCGGACGACCGACAATCGCAACCGTGTTCATTGGCGGAGAGTTCGGAGCGTTTCGAGGACCTCTTCAACATGCCCATCAACCTTAACCTTCGGGAAGATTGCTGCAATCCGTCCATCCGGTGCAATGATGAACGTCGTCCGCTCGTTGCCGTAGTATGCCCGTCCGTAGAGCTTTTTTTCTTTCCAAACGCCATATTGTTCTGCAATCTGATGGTCAGTATCGGCAACCAGTCGAAAGGGAAGATTGTGTTTCTCAGTAAACGATCGGTGTGATCGAACTGAATCCGGGCTAACACCGATGACCACAGCTCCTGCATCTGCAATGCTCTGGGTCGCGTCACGGAATGCACATGCCTGGCGTGTACATCCACTTGTGTTGTCCTTCGGATAAAAGTAGAGCACAACCCATTTATCACGATAGTCTCTAAGGGAGAGTGGCTGTTCGTATTGATCGAGCGCAGTAAATTCGGGCGCAACATCACCGACTGACACAGGCATGGTCGTACGAGTGTGGTGGTACATCGTTTTCGTGGTGCTCTTGGGCGGTTGTAAGGACTCGCCTACTGAACCGGCTCATACGGACGAACCATTCAGTGTTCGCATTGTGACGACCATGCCAGGGAATACAGAAGGCTCACCAGGTGTCTAGTATAGCTTCCGCGCCGTTCACCCCGCCATACCAGGTAACATCCAGTATCTATGGGATTTCGATACGACAAGGATTATAAGCCAAACACCAAGCGTACAGTTCACCTTCACTACGATTGGTTGGTACGGTGTGACAGTGAGTATTCGCAGAGACAGTAGCAACATAGGGACAGCGTTTCTCCTTGTCAACGTCCGTGGTACGCCGCCACAAATCCCTATGACGCTGATTCCTGCAGGCACGTACCTGCGTGGTTCTACTCGCGGCAACTTTACAGAACAGCCTGTCCTATCAGTGCGGATCTCACGACCGTTCTACATGAGCGTTACCGAAATCACCCAAGCACAGTGGGAGCAAATCATGGGAACAAGTCCCGCGTACCATCAGGGGGCGTCATTGCCTGTTGAATCCATTTCGTGGATGGACGCTGTGGACTTTTGCAATCGTCTTTCGATCCGATCCGGATTCCGCCCTTGTTACATTATCCGTGGCGATACAGTTCGATGCGATTGGACCGCTAATGGCTACCGTTTGCCAACAGAGGCTGAATGGGAATACGCTGCACGCGCAGGAACGACGACCGACGTATACAGCGGTCAAATTGGTAATCCGTTTGCAAGTTGCTTAGGAAGCGATACACTCGACCCCGCATTAGATCTCATCGCATGGTACTGTCTCAATTAAGGTATGCAACCACACCCCGTTGGACAGAAAGTGCCAAATGCATGGGGACTTTATGACATGATCGGCAATGTCGCAGAGTTCGTCTGGGATTGGGATAGTGGTTCCTCCTACGCACTTGGTGACACACTCGACCCACAAGGTCCGGCATCTGGCGCGCTCCGACGCGCACGTGGGGGGAACTATTACACAGGAGCCCGTGACAATCGTGCCGCTGCTCGAGGGATCTCGCTTGCCCCAACGAGAACCTCATTCGGCATTGGCATCCGTTTGGTGCGGTCCGCACTGCAATGATGTACCACTTACACCTTCGTCAACTCCATTCCAGCTTGGCATAATCCTTGCGCAGAAGTGAGGGATGATATCGTTTCCATGAACGTATGGCTACACACACAGTAATCAGATTGTTGGAGCAACCAACACGGATACGAATTCTCCGAGATCATTCCGCAACTGACGTTGAGCCACTTGCGTTAGAAGATTTTTCTGACGAGACTCAGTTCACCGACCGAGTCGAAGGAGAACCCACTGATACAAGCAATTACATCACACCACCGCAAGAAGAGCCACGGTTTACACTTGAACAAGTACAGGAAGAGGTCCAAGCTGCATATGATCGAGGATTTGCCGAGGGGCAAGATGTTGCGTCTGCTGTTCTCGAAACTAAACTCCGCACACTCACCGAGCGCGTTCGGAGCATCGATAGCGTCATCACAGAGCTGCAACATTAGTATGCCGATGCAGTCGAGCGATCAGAGCGTATCGCGCTGGATCTGTCCATCACGATTGCACAAGCCATCTTGCGGTATGAAGCCAACCGTAGCATCGAGTGTGTTCTCTCTCAAGCACGGGCAGCACTGGAGCAGTACCACGGGAAAGATGCTGTTACGATCCGTCTCAATCCTGCAGACTACCATGCGTTGGAGGCTGCTGGGAATCCTACCGTGATTTCCAGCGAATCTCGCTCAATTACTGTAGTAGCTGATCCATCAGTCGAACGGGTGGCTGCATCCTCGATACTGCACTTGGACAGTTCGATGCTCAATTGACAACGCAGCTTGAACGAGCTCGTTCGATCATTTCTGAGCAGATTGGGTCTCATTCCCCACCACTCGATGAACTGTCGAATGCTGTCTAATGCAATACACCTTTCACCCGAACAACTTGTCTAACATAGTAGAACGATCGCAAACGTCGTCGGTCTGACGATCGAAAGCATCGGCCCACAGGCAGCCATTGGTGAACTCCTACAACTCTGCACGCTGCACGGCAAGCATATTGCCAATTGTGAGGTTGTCGGCTTTCGAGAATATCGCATCATTTCAATGGTCCTCGGCCATTCGCACAGCGTAATGCCGGGGATGAAACTCGTTGCGACAGGGCCTCACTTGAAATCGCACTCAGTCCTGCGTTGCTTGGACGGATTTTAGATGGGATGGGGCAACCGCTCGATGATGACACTACTCCGATCCGTGCAGCGGAGCACCGTTCGGTCTATGCTTCAGCACCTTCTCCGCTGCAGCGGCAGCGAATCACTGAACCACTGCAAACAGGTATCCGCGCAATCGATGAACTATTGACGATGGGGAAATGACAACGAATCGGAATTTTTGCTGGATCTGGTGTTGGGAAATCCACGTTGCTTGGCATGTTAGCACGCCATACGAGTGCAGATGTCAATGTCATTGCACTCATTGGTGAGCGTGGTCGCGAAGTACGCGAATTTCTCGAAAAGGATCTTGGCTCTGAAGGATTGGAACCTTCCGTCGTCGTATGTGCAACCAGTGACCAACTGGCACTCATCCGCATCAAGGCTGCTCTCGTTTCAACGACGATTGCAGAATACTTCCGCGACCAAGGACTCGATGTCCTGCTAATGATGGATTCAGGCACACGTCTGGCGATGGCGCAGCGCGAGGCGGGACTCGCGGTGGGAGAACCTCCAACAACGAAAGGCTACACACCCTCTGTCTTTGCCTTACTCCACAGCGTGATGGAGCGAGCCGGAACATCCAATGTTGGCACTATCACTGGTCTCTACACAGTGTTAGTCGAGGGGGATGATATGAACGAACCAATCGCTGACGCAGCGCGTGGCATTTTAGATGGTCATCATGTTCTCACACGCAAACTTGCTCAACAGGGACACTACCCTGCGCTCGACGTCTTGCAGAGCATTAGCCGTTTGATGGATGACATTGTCTCCCCCGAACACCTCAGGGCTGCTGCAGCACTCAAACAAGCATTGGCGCTCTACCCAGAAGCCGAAGATCTCATCACCGTTGGTGCGTACCAACCAGAGAGCAATCCTCAGCTTGATCGTGCTATCGCACTGCGTCCAGCACTGCTGGAATTCTTACGTCAACAGAAACATGAGTTCACCCCACTGCAGGCAACGATAGAGAACATGCAACTCATTGCAGCGTCCTCGCTAATCTCGCTGTCAACTGACATCGACACGATTATCGATCTGAGCATGTAAGTAGGTATGTGTTGCGTCGCGGCAGTACTCATTGGTTGTGCAGTTTTCTGTTCAAGCCAAACGCTGAGTGCGCCGAAACGGAGCATCACTTCACTTGAGTGCTATCCCAGTATATCGCGCCTTCGACGTGATGGTAAACATTCCACTATCGGTTCGTTCGTCTTTTTCTTAAGGATGCTAAGTTCGCAGGTAGTGACATTCCTCTTCTATCGGCTATGACAGATGTCGAAGCGCTCACGATAGCACCTCCGCACCTCAATGGTAACACGATGAACAGTGCACGCTCTGCAGCATACGAAGCACTCCGAGCCGAGTACGAGCGTCTCCTTGAACAACTCGAACCGGATGTACGTCGGCTTCTTGAGCGCTGGCGCGAGGAACTCGCTGCCTATCAAAACGAAGAGTATGTTTACACCGTCCGTGGACGCGAAATTCGTGTCCGCAATCACCACGAATCTCTCTCTTACCTGAAAATACCAAAGATTGCCACACCACGATTTCACGATTGGGGTGACATCGTCCATTGGGCAATGCAGGAAAATTTCCCAGGAAAGTTTCCCTATACCGCAGGCGTCTATCCATTCAAGCGCCAACATGAAGATCCCACCCGCATGTTTGCTGGCGAAGGAGGGCCTGAACGCACGAATAAGCGCTTCCATTACCTTTCGTATGGCATGCCTGCGGCTCGGCTTTCTACGGCATTCGACTCGGTGACACTCTATGGTGAAGATCCCGATCGCAGACCTGACATTTACGGAAAAATCGGAAACGCCGGCGTCAGCGTCGCCACGATCGATGACGCCAAGAAACTCTATTCGGGTTTCGACCTCTGCGCGCCCACCACCTCTGTCTCAATGACAATCAATGGTCCAGCGCCAATGATCCTTGCGTTCTTCGTCAACGCAGCCATAGATCAAGAGTGTGAAAAGTACATCCGCGAACAAGGCATCGTAGAAGATGTCGAACGCCACATCGAGGAATTGTACCGCACGCTTGATTTGCCACGCCCCGTTTACCATAACATCGCAAGTGGTGCACCCGTTGGTGAGCTTCCACCAGGACACAACGGTCTTGGGTTGCTCTTGCTCGGGGTACGAGGCGATGAGGTCCTTCCGGCAGATGTCTATGCCGCGTGTAAGCGCCGCGCGCTCGAAACGGTACGCGGTACCGTGCAAGCAGACATTCTCAAAGAAGACCAAGCACAGAACACCTGCATTTTCTCGACGGAATTTGCACTCCGCATGATGGGGGACGTCCAGCAGTACTTCATCACCAACAAGGTGCGAAACATGTACTCAGTCTCCATCTCTGGCTACCACATTGCGGAGGCAGGAGCCAACCCTATCACCCAGCTTGCGTTCACACTTGCCAATGGATTCACGTACGTCGAGTACTACCTTTCGCGCGGCATGCACATTGATGATTTTGCGCCCAACCTTTCGTTCTTTTTCTCAAATGGACTCGACCCTGAGTACTCGGTAATTGGTCGCGTAGCACGACGTATCTGGGCAAAGGCTATCAAATTCAAGTATGGTGGTAACGAACGTTCACAAATGCTCAAATACCACATTCAAACGTCAGGTCGTTCGTTGCACGCTCAAGAAATCGCATTCAACGACATTCGCACAACTCTCCAGGCACTCTACGCAATCTTCGACAATTGTAATTCGCTCCACACAAACGCTTACGACGAAGCGATCACAACACCGACGGAAGAATCTGTTCGTCGGGCAGTTGCTATTCAACTCATTATCAACAAAGAATTGGGGCTTGCTAAAAACGAGAACCCGTTGCAAGGTTCGTTCATTATTGAGGAACTTACAGACTTGGTAGAGGAAGCTGTGTACTTAGAGTTCCAACGGCTCAATGAGCGTGGTGGCGTGCTCGGTGCCATGGAGCTCATGTACCAGCGCAACAAAATCCAGGAAGAATCACTCTACTATGAATCACTCAAGCACAGCGGTCAACTTCCGATCGTCGGTGTAAACACGTTCTTGAGTAAAGATGGATCCCCGACAATTGTACCGGGCGAAGTCATTCGTTCAACCAACGAAGAAAAGGAACAACAAATTGCAAACCTCGAAGCATTCCGGCGTCGAAACGCTGAGCGAGCACCTGCTGCTCTCCAGCGCTTGAAGGACACCGCTCGACGTGGCGAAAATATCTTCGATGCTCTCATGGATGTTTGCTCCGTTTGTTCCCTTAGACAAATGACCCATGCACTCTACCAAGTCGGAGGTCAATATCGGCGGAATATGTAGTCAGCGTACTATCGTTGTGGGATTTAGCCGCTCTACACCACGCCAAAGCTCAAAGTGTACGAAAGCACCGCTCAGTGTTTCACCGCTTGAACCGAGTGATTCCCCAGCTCCAACACGCTGACCCTGCCGGACAGTCGCTCGTTCCAAGTTACCGTACACTGTTCGAATACCATCGAAATGCTCGACGATGACCACAGTATTCATGGCTGGCAGCCATCGAATTGAAACAACTTTCCCAGCCGCAGCAGCAACAACAGGAGTTCCCACTGGCACGGCGATATCTATCCCGGGATTGAACGCACGCGCACCAGTCAGTGGATGCCGGTACTCTCCGTAGCCACGGAGGATTGCTCCTTGCACTGGAGAACGAAACGCTCGAAAGTCAATCGTACCGGTAGAGGCAGTGCTCTTCTCTTTTAAATGAGCTACCCTTTCCTCACGACTGAGCCGTTTCATGCTTTGCTTGATTGCCTCCAAACTTTTCCGCAGCGCTTGAAGTTCGTCTGTTACTGCTTGGCGATCGCGCCTGAGTTTTTCTAAAAGCTGCTCCCGAAGTGTGAGCATTCGTTCAAGGCGCTGCTGTTCGCGCTTTTGATGCACAAGAAGGAGCTGCCGCGCCGCACGATACTGCTCGAGCCGTTGGAGTGCGCGGTCGGTGCTATCCCGACGCTGTTGCGTTTCGAGCAGACGCCGTCCCATGGTTCGCAGCGCCGCGCTAATGACACCTGTGTCGAGCTCGCCTTCCGCATCATCACGCAGATCGGCACTCAGAAGGAGTAGCACCAGACGTCGTAGCTGCTCATAGTCCTCATGATAAATGCTCCCATAGCGTTGATACTCAACTTTGAGTGAATGCAATTGCTCATCGAGTGCACGAATCTCTCCATCGAGCAATCGTAGATATCGCTGCTGACGCTCAATTAACTGACGGAGTTGATTGACCGCTTTTGCAGCGGAGCGTTCTTGTTCAGCAAGCTGCTTGACTATTTGTTCTCGCTGCTGGATGCTGCGCTGAAGCTCAAACAGTTGACGCTCTCGGTGATGAACCCCGGTTGACCTCGATTGTGGTGGAGATGTACGATGACTCGATCGTTGTGCGTGGACAATGACTGATACACTCCATAAGAGAACGATGCATGCGAGAAACTCAAAACGCATCGCTAATACTCATCGGTAGGGACACGTTCGATTTGTCCCCCAAGAGAGCAGAGCCTCTTCTCCATACGTTCATAACCGCGGTCAAGATGGTATACGCGGAGCACCTCCGTTGTCCCATGAGCTACAAGACCTGCCAAAACAAGGGATGCGCTTGCCCGTAGGTCGCTGGACATGACTGTTGCTCCTTGCAACTGTACACCACCTTGTATGATGGCGGTATTATCCAAAACCTCGATTTCTGCACCGAGCCTGCGAAGTTCGGGTACGTGCCCGAAGCGTGTTGGATAGATTGTGTCAGTCACACGTGCACTGCCGTGCGCTGTGAGCATAAGGGCAATCCATTGCGCTTGGACGTCTGTCGGGAAGCCAGGATAAGGTGCGGTTGTGACATTAGTCGCATGCAGTACGCCATTGGTACGGAGGTGAATCGTAGTGCCATCAACATCCAGCATACAACCAATTTCCTCAAGTTTGTCGAGGATTGCTCCAAGGTGATAAGGATTAGCGTTGACCAATCGAAGAGAGCCCCGCGTCATTGCGGCTGCAATGAGGTATGTTGCTGCTTCGATGCGATCAGGTATGTTCTCAATCGTAGTGACTGGATTTAACGCAGAAACACCGATGATGCGTAGCGTTGATGTTCCTATCCCTTCGATGTTTGCGCCCATGGCAACGAGCATCTGCGCCAGAGCTGTGACTTCTGGCTCAATGGCTGCGTTCTTGACAAGTGTTTCACCCTCAGCGAGTGTTGCGGCGTAGAGTACGTTCACCGTTGCACCAACCGATGGCACATCCAAATGGATCGTATTGCCACGTAAGCGATCGGCACGTGCATTGATATAGCCATGTTCAATGGAAATCTCAGCTCCAAGTTTCTCCATCGCTTTGATGTGTAAATCGACCGGGCGTGGACCGAAAGCACACCCTCCTGGCAACGATACACGGGCTCTGCCATAGCGCGCAAGAAGCGGTCCGAGAACGTAGATCGAAGCACGCATTTTCTTGACGTGCTCATAGGGCGCTTCGTACGACGTTATCGACCGCGTATCGAGGAAGAGCTCTCCATCAGTGGAACGTTCGACATGCGCGCCAAGCTGCGCAAGTAATCGTGACATCGTCCACACATCGCGGAGATTCGGCGTACGACGAATTCTGTAAATGCCTGGCGCAAGGAGCGTCGCTGGCATGAGCGCCAAGACGGCATTCTTCGAGCCAGCAACGCCAATCGTTCCGCGGAGGGGTCGTCCTCCTTCGATGATAAATTTGTCCATTCACAATACAGCGATGATGATATGATCGTTGGTCGTGCTAGGGGGTACACGACGGTAAACGATACGAAATTACACCGTATTCAATCCCGAAACAGAGATGACGTTTGTGCCGAATTGGTTTGTCGGGCTTAAGGCAACATGTGAAACACCACTCCCTTTCCCACAACTGGTCGAGGGAATGCGACTTATTCATCCTGCAGATTATCACGTTACAATCGCATTCTTTGGACAGCTCTCATCCGATCCAGGTGAGGTTCTTGAACCCTTGTTTGAACAGATGCGATCGAATCGCCTCTCTGCGGTCGCAACCCATGCATTGCTCCTGCCCCGCGAACACTTTGCAAGTGTTGTCGCCCTTGGCTTCGAGGAAGGGAGCGATGCACTCAGTAGGATGATTGACCGGTGGCGGGATCGTTTGCGCGATGCTCTCGGACTAGAACCTGAGCGACGCTCGGTTCTGCCACACTTGACGGTTGCACGAATGAGACCGCGTAGTAACCGACGTACGATCGAGGAACGCTTGTGTTGGGCTTCAGCATTGACAGAGGCACTTCCTCTCCGCTTTTCATTTGATCGAATCGGTCTTTACACATGGCAACCCGTACGTTCACTAGATCTTCCCGCTTACCGCGTCACACGATGGATCGAGTTAGTGTAACAGAGTAGTGCTGCTTGCAGCGCTTCAGACTTGGTATTATCAGCTGAGCGCTCGCATGAGCTTCCGTTTGGCTACGGGGAGAATTGTTTCTGCATATGGGAAATCGAGCTCTGTCTCACATGCGAACGTCGCGGGATTGGGCAGTTCTGGATATTGAGCGATCAGCCGATGTTTGACCGCTTCCGGTGCTTCCCAGATGCTACGATGGTGGATACTAAGGATTTCCGTTGTACGGAGCGTTCGATATCGGTCGCCATGTTCGACAAGCTGGGAGCTCGAGTAACGGAGCACATGCAGTGTATATGTTCGATGCTCTGGGATGAAAATATACCCCTCACTGGTGTACATCGGTAGTACACCAACACTGGCGATCGAGATGTTCTCTTCAACAAAATCGAACGGTGCTATGCCCTCTTCGATTACCTCGGCTAAACGCGGCAGTGCCCAGCGTATCAGTTCAAATAATTGCATCAGTGAATCCTGTTGCGAGCTGCTCTCTGCCTGGCTTTGCTCTGTAGCGGGCAACATCAGAACCTGCTCACCTTGGTGCAGATGTTCATACTCACTGAGGACGTGCTCAAGCGTGCGGTACAGCCCAATGAGTTCCTGCAACGTAGGATACAGGAGATTACGCCGAAACTGCGCACGCGATGCGTCGAGCGCTGCACAGATTTCGTATTGCCGTTGTTCCAAATCATCGAATGGCTGTGTGAACAGTTCCAAGGAAATGCGATGCATGGCACTTCTCCGACGTTGATGACTGTCACACACGAACATATCGGCAGAAATGCCAACGACAATAGCAGTAGCATTCCTTGAGTGCTGCTATAATCGTTTGTGTCCATTACTTCTCATTCACAGGTTAGGTGTATATTCGCGCGCTTATCTGCGTTGGCGCGGATATCGTTCTCCACGAAGGCTTTACGATGCTTTTTGAACTCTTGTTATGGATTGACCGACTACTTGCACCACCTGGCTTTGGCGTATTCCGGTATGTCACCTTCCGCTCAGCTGCGGCAGCAATCACAGCACTTGGCATCAGTTTATTGGTGGGTCCACGCATTATTGCATTTCTCGCTAAACGGCAGATCGGAGAACGCGCAAAGATAGAACTTGCAACGACAGGTAACCATGCAAGCAAAGCAGGCACTCCGACGATGGGTGGTCTCATCGTTCTGCTTGCAGTACTTATCCCTACGGTGTTGTGGGCAAACGTTCAAAATGCATACGTTTGCACAATTGTTTCCATTACGTTCTATCTTGGTGCGGTAGGATTTCTCGACGATTACCTCAAGGTCGTTCGAAAATTTCCCAAAGGGTTGATCGCTCGATATAAGCTCATTGGCCAAATTGCTATTGGTCTTGCACTCGGCTCTGCGATTTACTGGTTCCCCGAATGGTTCAGTGCAAATTATGCTCACGTAAAGACGCTGACGACCGTACCATTTGCAAAGCATGTCAATTTCGACTGGGGCATCCTCTACATACCAATGGTTGTGTTCGTTATCACAGCGACGTCAAACGCAGTCAACTTGACCGATGGGCTCGATGGACTTGCAATCGGCACAGTTGGGATCGCAGCGTTTGCTCTGGCGCTCATTGCATACGTTAGCGGTAATGCTGTCTTTGCACAGTATCTGACCATCATGCACTTGCGTGGTGCCGATGAGCTCACGATCTTTGCTTCAGCGATGGTTGGTGCTGCACTGGGGTTTCTCTGGTTCAATGCCTATCCCGCGCAAGTCTTCATGGGAGATACTGGTTCACTTGCTCTTGGTGGCGCACTCGGTGGGTTGTGTATTCTCATCAAGAAGGAATTTCTCTTGCCCATCCTCGGCGGGATCTTTTTCGCCGAGACATTATCGGTCATTGTACAAGTCGCATACTTTAAGTACACGAAGCGTCGCTACGGCGAAGGGCGGCGCATATTTCGGATGGCACCATTGCATCACCACTTCGAACGCTGCGGCTGGCACGAAGCGAAAGTGGTTGTGCGCTTCTACATCGTCGCCGTCATCTTAGCAATCGTCACGATGGCAACGTTCAAGGTTCGTTAACAATTTTCCATGAACCATGGATCGCTTTGCACAGCTCGAAGAGTACCGACGTCAAGCACTGCTTGGAGGTGGAAGTGAACGCATCGAGGAGCAACACCGCAAAGGGAAACTTACTGCTCGCGAGCGTCTGGACGTCTTGCTGGATCCTGGCTCGTTCGAAGAATTCGACATGTTCGTGCGGCATCGTTCGAGCGGATTTGGCTTGGAGCGTCACCGCCCATTTGGCGATGGTGTCGTTACCGGTGTCGGTACGATCGGTGGACGGACGGTCTGCGTGTTCTCACAGGATTTCACAGTCTTTGGTGGGTCGCTCAGCGAGGCACACGCTGAAAAGATCTGTAAGGTAATGGATCTTGCGATGAAAATTGGAGCACCAGTGATTGGCATCAACGACTCAGGTGGAGCGCGGATTCAAGAAGGGGTTGTCTCGCTCGGTGGCTATGCGGATATCTTCTTGCGTAATACACTGGCAAGTGGAGTCATACCACAGATATCGGTCATCATGGGCCCGTGTGCTGGAGGTGCTGTCTATTCACCTGGAATCACAGACTTCATCTTCATGGTGCGAGGCTCGTCGTACATGTTCGTAACGGGTCCGAACGTTGTCAAGACAGTCACACACGAAGAAGTATCGTTCGAAGAACTCGGAGGTGCAGATACACACGCAACAAAATCTGGTGTCGCACACTTTGTCTTCGACAACGAAATTGAAACGCTCCTTGCTGTCCGAAAGCTACTCGCATTTTTACCTTCATCTAATGATGCTCCATTACCACACCTTCCCACACTCGATGCTCCGGATCGTCTTTGCCCACGCTTGGACCGCATCATCCCTTCTGATCCCGCACATCCTTATGACATGAAGGAAGTCATCGTCGAAGTAGTTGACGAAAGGGACTTTTTTGAGGTGCATGCAGATTATGCACCGAATATCATCGTTGGATTTGCGACACTCTACGGCAGACCTGTTGGAGTCGTCGCTAACCAACCGAACGCCCTGGCGGGCGTTCTCGATATCAACAGCTCGGTCAAGGCTGCACGCTTCGTGCGCTTCTGTGATTGCTTCAACCTCCCACTAATAGTGTTCGTTGACGTACCGGGATTTTTGCCAGGCACCGAACAAGAATGGAACGGGATCATTCGCCACGGGGCGAAGCTGCTCTATGCGTTTTGCGAAGCGACTGTACCGAAGCTGACCGTCATCACACGGAAGGCATACGGTGGTGCATACGACGTGATGAACTCCAAGCACATTCGCGGTGACTACAACGTTGCGTGGGTGACAGCTGAAATAGCAGTCATGGGAGCAAAAGGTGCTGTCGAAATTCTCTTTCGCAAAGAGATTGAACGTGCAGAGAACAAAGAGGAACGTGCATATCTGCTCGAGCAAGAGTACACTCGTGAATTTGCCCATCCTTATCGTGCAGCAGAGCGAGGATATGTTGATGATGTCATTGTCCCAAATCAAACACGTCAGCGACTCATTCGTGCACTCGAACGATTATCGAGTAAGCGCGACACGAACCCACCGAAAAAGCATGGCAACATCCCGCTTTGATCATTGCGAATGGACGATGATGTGCGCACGTGATCATGTTACGCTACGCCCGCTCTGATGCAGCGTTGACGTCTCTTTTGCTCTCCATGCAATGAGCAGCTCAATCAAATCACTGCAATTTTTTCTTGTGCATGTAAAAAGCTCTTGCAAAATCGCTTTCCGTTTTGTAGTATTGCAATGCATTTTGTTTGTACCACTTTAGTACAGAGAGGTCGCTATGGCAACTGCCAAGAAAGCGGCGGCGAAGAAGCCGGCGAAGAAAGCGGCTGCAAAGAAAGCGCCAGCGAAAAAGGCTGCTGCAAAGAAGGCGCCAGCAAAGAAGGCAGCAGCTAAGAAGGCAGCGCCGGCGAAGAAAGCAGCAAAGTAATTTCTTGCTGGCTTTGTATCCTGCCAGAAGGCTCTCGCATGATGCGAGAGCCTTCTGTGTTCAAGAGCGCCTCAAGCAATAGACTGTGTCGGGAGATGATCCATACAATACGGAGCAGGTCACATCGTTCGCACTAATTTCGTACGAGGGTTCATATAGCTAAGTGATAGTTTCGATGATACCACCTACAAGCAACGAACGATTCCTGATCATTGGTGAGCCTCGCATTGTTGCTGAAACCGCAGCATTTCTCGAGCGAAAGGGAGCAGAGTTCATCGTTTACATTTCTGATGCTCTACTCAACTCTCAATCTCCACTTATCGAATCTGAGCAGTATGCAAAGGATTCTATAGCCTCGCGCGCTCACTTCGACTCATTATTGGAAGACTACCATGACCATCTTATCTCCTCACTTGGCGACATTCTCGATGGTCGCGAGCCTACAATCATTGCCGATCTCGCACTTGCTCGAGCTGAGCTTCGATACCGAGTGCTCAACGATGCCCTCGATCTCTCACCTGGAGCCATTGTCCTGAGTTCAACACTCACATGCACAGCTACAGAGCTTACCAACCTATTGAATGCGGAGACAGCTATCGTCGGTTTCAACGGCATGCCTGGATGGACCTCCTGCAATCGGATAGAACTTGCTCCAGCACTGCAAGCTTCGCGGAGCACAATTGAACGAGCACGAAGCATTTTTACTCACCTTGGTATCGAAACAGAGCTTGTCGAAGACCGCATTGGGCTTGTCTCCCCTCGCATCATTGCATTGCTCATCAATGAGGCAGCCTTTGCAGCGATGGAGAATATCGCAACACCACGGGATATCGATCGTGCTATCAAGCTCGGTGTCAACTACCCGCATGGCTTGCTCGAGTGGGCAGACATGCTCGGCATCGATTGTGTCCTGAGTATCCTCGATGCGCTCTATGATGAGTATCGCGAACCGCGCTATCGTGCGTGCCCTCTCCTTCGGCAGTATGTGCGCGCTGGATGGCTTGGACGTTCTACCGGTAAAGGCTTTTTCGACTACACAGAAGATCAAAAGCATCATGCGCCCGCAGATCGCAATACTTGATGAAGCGCTCGGTCCCACACTCGAACGATTTCGGAACGTCCTCCCAGCACACTGGCACCATTGGATCGTGACGACATCCATCAATGGTCCACGCTCGTGTTTTATACGCACCCCAAGGACAAAAAGCCAGTCGTGTATTTGCAATGGACCAGGATGTATTCGCGATGTCGTCCTTGCCGAATTACCCGATCGCGCTATCGTAGCAGTTGTTATTGTGCAAGCTGAGATTCTGTGCCTTTCACTGTGTGCAGATGCGGTGTTCGTACCTAACTCGCTTGTTGGATGGTGCAGAGCTCACGGAATTCCATCAACGCATGCTCGGTCTATCTCGGAACTGGCATTGCTGTGGGAACGCTTCGTTCGTACATCACCCCTGCGGACGCGATATCAGGCTCACCGCTATCGTCACCACTGCATGGAGATCGAATGACGTCTCTCATTGCCAAACCCGCTGCTGTATTGATAATCGCTCTCTTCACACTGGACGCAACTGCACAGCAACACGCGACGATCCTTCGTAGCGTCAGCGTCAACGGACGCACTGTACCAGAACACATGTGGAAAGCTGGCATCACCATTCGTCCGGAGGATTTCGTCCAATGGCATGTTGCAGTATGCACTGCAGAGGGTGATACCATTGAGGCAGCAAGTTACCTCGTTGAGTTAAGCAATGAAGAGGTCACCCAACAGCGGATACTAACAGCTCCAGCACTTGAGTACAAGGGACTACCAGAGGGTGATTACACGCTCCGCCTGCAAGCACAGGTAGAGGCAGGCAAAATCGCAACGCCACTTCTTGTTCGCTTTCGCGTTGGGCGTAGCCTTGGTATCGGACATGAACAACATGCTGACCCCTCGACAGTGGATAGCACTGCGAGCAGTCAATCCCCTGCCTTCCCTCTTCGCTTGTGGATTGCAATTGCACTGGGATCGAGTTTCATCAGTGTAATCATGGCGTTTCTTCTTCTCCAACACCGGCGGCGCACCCGGTTGACAGCTCAAGACTTCGACCACCTTCGCTCCGAGCTCGAGAACGCAAAGGCAACAATTGCTGCACTCGAGCAGTTCAAGCAAGAACAGCAACGCGATCTTGATGACCTCCGCCATCGGTTAGAGCTACATCGAGCGCAAGCTGAGCAGACGAACAAACATCTCGCGGAACAGAATCGCCAACTTCGCGACCAAGTCGAGCGCCTTCGTGCTGCAAAGGAACGCCTCGAAAAGCTTCAAGAGGAAAAAGATGAGCTGCTAAGCATACTCATCCACGACATCAAAAACCCGTTACTTGTCATCGAGCAGATGGTACAACTGCTCCGTAAGCAGGATAGCAATTCGACGGAGATGCAGACTATCTTGAACGATCTTGCTGAAACGGCAAGCCGCATTGTAGCACTTTCACAGCAAGTCTCTCGCCTACTTGCATTCGAGCGTAGCGATGGATTACCGCTCAATCTTGATACGGTTAATCTCACCGAAATTCTCCACTCGGTTATCCAGCGGAATGCCTACCTCGCACGGCGGAAAGAGATTGAGATTCTTCAAGAACTACCACAACAGCTGGTTGCCGAGTGTGATCCTCAACGCATCGAGGAAGTCTTCGACAACATTCTGAGTAACGCAATCAAGTACTCGCATCCAAAATCTGTTGTCATCGTTCGAGCAACCGCAGGAGAGACATCTATCAGCATTGAGTTTGAGGATCATGGTGTAGGCATGAGCAGTGACGATCCCCAGCGTTTGTTTGAACGAGGTATGCAAGGATCCTCAAGCCCAACAGCAAACGAGCCATCAAGCGGCATCGGTCTCTGGATTGTTCGGCGACTTATCGAACGGCACAATGGAACGATAGCTGTTCGCAGTACAAAGGGAGAAGGTACTATCGTTACTATTACGCTCCCAGCTCATCAGGGGCAAGAACAGCGACCTCTTCATGAGAAAGTGTATGAGGGCTCCTCCAGAGATTACGTAAAAGGGGGATAATCGGCGGATTGGCATAGAACTTGAGAATAGAGTGGTGCATGGATCACAATTGCTGACGATGCGCCATGGATGTGCGAGATTATCTCTTCCGCGAAAAACTGCCTCTTATGAGTACTGCGCTCGATGTGTATGCTCTTCGCCAGCGAACTATCGCAAAGAACATTGCCAACGCAACGACACCTGGCTATCGCCCTGAGCGTGTCCGCTTCGAAGAAGAGTTTCTCCAAAGCGAGTTGATGCTGCAAGGCACGCGCTCCGATGACCAACACCTTCGTATCGGTCCACCATTCGACAATGAGGTTCATCCTGAGCGAGAGGAGGCACCTATTCCGAAGCCTGAGGTTTACTTTGCTGGTGAATCGCACGTCAACGTGGATAAAGAGATGGGAGAGCTGGCTAAAAATCAAATCCGTTTCCGATTGGTGGCGAGACTAGCGCAGCGATACTTCGCAGGACTACAGCAAGCAATCAAAGGTACACCACAATAACATCACGGAGGATACACATGGAAAATATCTTCTCGTCGTTCGCATTCAGCGCACAAGTACTAAGCGTTCAGCGGATGCGGCTGTCGAGCGTTGCCAAAAACATCGCGAACGCAGATACCACTCGGGACAAACACGGGCAAGTCTATCGTCGCGAGGTGGTCGTCGTCCGTGCTCGGCAACACGGCACGTTCGAGGATGCTCTCCAGCTATCATTGCCCCTTGCACGTAGTGCGCCATCGCATGTTGATCCCTAAACACCTGGGTTGCATGCCCCCGATGACCAAATCCTCAAAGCACAAGTAGCACGGGATAATTCACCGCCACGCATGGTGTATGACCCTTCACACCCAAATGCGAATGCGGATGGTTACGTCCAGATGCCGAACGTCAACATCGTGACCGAAATGGTGGAGATGATTTCGGCACAGCGTGCATTTGAAGCGAACACTGGTGTTATCACAGCTGCAAAGAATATCGCCCGTGATTCACTGGAGATCTAATCAATGCAGCTTCGCGCGCTTGCAGCCTACCAGCAGGCCATTGGTCAGATGCATGTCGGCGACACTCGCAACGTTTCGTGGAGGCCAACTCAGATGGAGCAACGCCCATCAGTGCCAGCGCCGCTTGTCGTCGAACTCTTCACTCGGTCTGGCCGTGCACAAGTGACTGCGCTCGGTGTTCATGTGGATAAACGTATCTAACAATACTACTCTTGAGAGCAATGGAACCGATACTGCCGATCACATCAAGTCTGGCATCCATACCGCTACCGCAGCATGGCGGACCAGCCACGTCGAATGGCCCAAGTTTCGACCATACACTCCAAGGATTCATCGATAGCGTGAATGAACTGCAGAAGGAAAGCGGTAGCTTGAGCGAACGATTTATCAAAGGCGAAGCGGTCGACCTCCATGACGTCATGATTACCACTGAGAAAGCGAAAACAAGCTTTCAGTTGCTCATGGAGCTTCGGAATAAAGCACTCGACCTGTATCGCGAAGCGATACGTATTCAAGTTTGAATGGTGTAATTGCATATGGCACTCCAGGCGTTTATCAATCAAGCAAAAGAGTTCTGGCAGCGCCTTCGCCCTGCTCAGAAACTGACGATAGCAGTAGCTGTCGTCGGAGCAATCGGTATTCTTGCGACAGTCGTTGCAGTCTCCTCGTCCGAGCCTATGGCAGTCCTTTTTCGTGACCTTGATCCGAAAGACGCAGGTGCTATCGTTGAAGCTGGTGGCGCACAAATAGTTGCTTCTATCCTCAACCTTTCACCTCCGGCGATCGAGAAAACGATCATGGAACAGATTGAGCAAACGAATGCTCAACTTGCGCAAGACATCAAGCGCATGATGTTCCTCTTCAAAGATCTTCTCATGATCGATGATCGCGGCATTCAGCGTATCCTTCGTGAAGTAGATCGTCGCGACTTAGTCCTTGCACTTCGCGGTGCGGATGAACGACTACGAGCGAAGATTTTCAAGAACATGTCCGAGCGCGCCGCAAAAGTTGTCAAGGAAGAGCTTGAGCTCATGGGTCCAGTCAAACTCAAAGATGTCGAAGCAGCTCAGCAGCATATTGTCGAGGTGGTCAAACGACTTGAAGAACAGGAAGAAATTACAATCAGCGGACGCGGCCGTGACGGAGTGTTCACTTAGAACGTCGCTAACTCTAGCGGAGCTGTGCTTGACGTAACTGGGTAGCGAGTGCACCAAACCCGAGCGCACTACTTAGTTGCTCCGCTCCACGGAGAGCAAGACGCGAGCGCACATGATCGTAATGACCGAGGATAAGCCCAATGTTTGCAAGTGCAAGACAACGAGCGTGCATTGATGCAGCGCGAGCGTGTACCGCTGATTTGACTGCATGCTCCCATGCATGGGTGGTGTTTCCCTCCAGAGAGTCTGCTACAGTATTCATGGCTGCAATCAAGCTTTGCAGCTCGTGCTGAGCATTACTCGTATCCTCAATGGATAAACTTGCAAGCCTCTTGCGAGCATCAGTTGTTTCACCAAGATCGAGCATGATCCGAATGCGAACAAGCTCACCGAGCAATCTCTCCTCCGGGCATCCAGCACAATCACGTAGAAGCTCATCGGCAGCATGACGTGCTTCGAGAAGATGCCCAGCATACCAATGCTCAACGACAGTACTAAGCACGTTGTAGAAATCCTTCTCACCGTCCAGTAAGACATCGGATTGTTCTGTCTCACCTGCAGCGTGGCGTGCAAATTCAGCGACTAATGGATGACCAGCATCCAGTGCCATGTGGTAAAGCTGCTGGTAAACCTGCCTTGCAGCGGCGTCGTTGCCAGCTTCGAGTAAGTGTGCTGCAACAATCGGAGCAAGCTGTTCAGATAATGCTTCGTCCGAATATGCACGCATTCGCTCCTCCAACACTGCCGCGATGCGTGCGTGCACTTCGACGCGCTCCTCATGCTCGAGATACTCGACAAAGTAGCGGTAGTATCCAGCATGGGTAAATGAGTACGCCGTCGTTTCCACCCCATAGAGTCGTCGCATTCCAAGACTTCGGATGGCACCGCTTCGCTGTGCAAGGACACGCAAACGCCGTACAGTCGTCACGGGATCACTTTCGAGGAGCTTTGCAACGATAAACACAGTACACGTCATTCCTTCAGCAGCACAGAGCGCAAGCACAAGTTTGCTTTCGTCATCAAGCCCAGCAAGTGCGTCTTGCAACCAATGCAAAGAGCGATGCGGGACGATAGTTCGTCTTCAGAACGTCACTGTTGAGTGAACCATCAGGTTCGAATGGCGAATGCTGAGCCAAATACTGCAGATACGATAGAATGAGGGCTGGTACACCTCCAGTTTGTTGTAGCAACCAATCATCGAAGAGCGGATTTGGACGGTAATGTGCAAGATATCGCTGTGCTAATTGCTGGATCTCACTGCGCGTCATGAGTGGAAGCTCTACGTTCATGAGCGCATCATTTTCCAAGCTTGCGAAATATCCCTCGAGAGCTCGATTCTGTGCCTGCACAAGCGATCGCTCATACGCAAGAATGAACACAAGTGGGGCACGGACATGACGTTGCACTAACTGCTCAAGTACGTGGACCGATGCTGCATCGAGCCACTGCGCATCATCAATCAAGATGACCATCGGCATGTCTGAAGTAAGTTCCTTCAGTGCTTGAGCAACCTGCTCGGTCTGACTTGATTGGCTCTTCTCGGTTTCGCGTCGGTACTCGCGCATATCGCGCATCACCTCTTTGGTTACATCAAAGAGTGAACCCACTAGCGGTATCATCCCTAACACGGAAAGCCCAATGTTCATCACTAACCGACGCTTGGCTTTTTGGTGTGGGTCACTAAGTACATGTTCGATTGCCTTTACGAACGGATATAATGGTTGCACTAGTGGTTCTGATTGAAGCCCAATCGGAGTTGGGCACCCAACGAGCACTGCACGTGCACGCTGACGAAGAGCAGCCTGACAATGCTCAAGCACAATCGTTTTTCCGTACCCACTTTCCCAAGCTACTGCAACAATAGTGACTTGATTACGTTCAAACGCATCGCGGACGAACGCTGTTATCTGCTAGACAAACAACGCTCGACTGGTTGTCAACATTTGCTCCATCAGGCGCTCAGAGGTGTATTGTTCGACGTCCCTGCCGGAGAACTCGTACTTGCATCCATGATGCACCAGCAATCAGGATCACAACAACTACCGCAATTGCTGCTGCATATCCCATTCCATCGCTCCGTTCGAACGCATTGCGGTAGAGCTCATAGACGAGCGTCGTCGTTGTACCTTCGAGTGGTCCGCCTCGTGTCATGACATACACTTCTACAAATACTTGGAAGGACTTTATTGTATTCATCACTATGATGAACGTCAACGTCGGACGTAGGAGTGGTAACGTAATCCACCACAGTTGCTGCCAAGCATTTGCCCCACTCATGGCTGCCGCCTCGTAGAGCTGCCGTGGAATTGTTTGCAGCCCAGCAAGGACAATGACCATGTAATAACCAGTCGCCATCCAAACGTCCATTGCCATGATTGCTGGGAGCGCCGTTGTTGGCTCCAGGAGCCACCCGCGCTCTGGGAATGGTAACCCAATCCACGCAAAGAGCCAGTTGAGGTAGCCATCACGCGCATAAAGGTTGCTGAACACAAGCGCCACCACGACGAGTGATGTCACCGTTGGCAAAAAATAGATTGCTCGCAAGAATGAACCGACGCGACCAGAGGCTACTCGGTCGAGTAGCAGAGCTAACGCTATTGCTAACACTGTTGTCGTAGGGACTGTCCCAAGCGTGAAGATCGCTGTATTCGAAAGAGCCTTCCAGAAGAGTGGATCATCGGCGAGCGCACGAAAATTTGCAAGCCCAACCCACCGCTGTTCACCAGTCAGGGTAGAGTATTCGCTTAGGCTCAGTTGAAATGCTGATATGATTGGGTACAGCCAGAATATGACCATGGTAATCACCCATGGTAACACAAGGATGAATCCAATGCGATACTGCTCATGCAGGAACGCCCGATCTCGATGACTCATCGCTTCCGACGTTGTGAGTCAGACACAGGCCGACGCGATACGTTCTTGGCATCAACGTAAAACGTTGCAGGTAGGCTATAACCATCACTTGTGGCAATGGGTAGCTCCGTGTGCTCATCAATTGCGCGGACAGTCCAAACATAGCGTCCGAATGGGAGATCGGGTGGACGCCACTGAAGCGTCGTGGTGTTACACACACGTTGTTCCAAGAGTGGCTGTTGAACACGCACCGCTTCAGCAATGCTGAGTGTATCAGGCAATGGGTAACACCGTACGATATAACACGTCGCAGGACGCCACGGGAGGACTGGCATCCATTGGAAGTGAACAACATGTTGTGCCCTCCGCCCCCACCGCAACGTGTCGATTATCACCGGTGAAAGTGGTATTGGTAAGTGGTAATGGAAGATGCGTCGTTCAATACACAACGGTGCCGCAAAGTGCTCGATACACAGCGAATCGGTTATGTGGATGCAGATGGTCACTGTGCCTGTATCGCCAAGAGGTAGCCAGCGTTGATCGAGATGTCGAGGATCATCGGGGAATACGAGCCCTCCCCAGAGCTGAGCACCGTGCAAGAGAAGCTGTCCACCGGGGACAAGGTTCCAAGCATGGGTCTGCGGGACTTTCGTACGTGCTAACAGTCTGCCCTCTTTGGTTATGATGACACGTGGTATGCAATGAATCGTTCGCTGTGAGCGATTGACGAGAACCATTTTCGCGCCTGTCCACTCTGCAATTGTGCTTGGGAGCAGCGTGTCGAGCTGCACATACGCCTCAATTGGATATTCGGCTGCCTGCTGGGCGCACGCTGACACTGCCAAATAGGCAGCGATGATACCGTAGCGCCACATGGAAGATTGATTACCTTGGTTCCTTATCATTGCGTACAAAGATAGCAGCAGTTGTCACTACACCACAGCACCGCGATGGCTCCAGCGACTTACTTATTTGACCACGACCGCTCGAACATGCGTGCAGTATTGCGCACGTTTCCTGAGCAGGTACGCCATGCATTACAGATTGCACAAGCAGCACCACCTCTCGATGGCATCGAGGTACGTTCTGAGCTCGTCGTTGCCGGAGTCGGTGGTTCAGCGATCGGCGCCGACCTTGTCCGCTCGTACGTAGCAGCAGTCGGAGGCGCGGGGCATTTGCGCATGCACGTTTGGCGTGGATACGGTCTTCCAGCATTCGTTGATCGCGCGAGCGTTGTTATTGCGAGTTCCTACAGCGGCGAAACAGAGGAAACGCTCTCAGCCTATCGAGAAGCGCGGAAGCGAACGTCACATCTTGTCTGCATCACTACAGGACGCAAGCTTGCTGCATTAGCGAAACGCCACAAGGTTCCGTGTATTCTCATCCCTGCAGGATTCCAGCCTCGCTGTGCGCTAGGATATTCCTTTTTCCCGTTACTGAAAACCGTCCTCGGACATCCCGCTGTGGATGAACGCGCACGACGGGTAACAGAAAACGCTTTCCCAGAAGTGCTCAGCATTCTTGAACAACTTTCCGAAGAGTGCGCAGAACCAACGAAATCAAATCCCGCGTACGCTTTGGCAAAATCCATCCACCATCGTCTGCCAGTAATCTACGCTGCGTATGAACGTACCGATGCAATCGCATTACGCTGGCGTGGACAAATCCAAGAGAATGCCAAGCAACTTGCATTCTCGCACGTTCTACCCGAAATGAATCACAACGAAATCAATGGTTGGCAGTATCCACGCGAGATCATCAAGCAGTGCGCCGTTATCTTTCTCCGCGATCCAGATGATCACGAACGCGTATGTATCCGCTTCGATGCGCTCAGTGAAATTCTTCGCCGGTCGCGCGTTCGACCGATCCATTCACTCGAAGGTCGTGGACAAAGCCTCCTTGCACGTATGATGAGTTTGGTGTACCTTGGTGACTGGACAAGCTATTACCTTGCACTTCTCAATGGCACTGACCCTACGCCTGTTCCTGTCATCACTCGATTGAAGCAGATTTTGGCATCATCATGATGAGCACGCCACGGGTTGTGTTCTTTGGTACCCCCCCGATCGCTGTTCCGACGCTTGAACGGCTCCATCGCGACTGGGGCGTGTATGCTGTTGTTACCGTGCCAGACACACCGCAAGGGAGAGGTCGCAAGACGCAGCCTTCTGCCGTTAAGCAGGCAGCGCTCGCTCTGGGGATTGAACCGATATTAGAGCCAAACTCGCTGCGGGATCCGTCGTTTGCAACGATGCTCGAAGCGCTCAAACCAGATGTGTTCTGTGTTTTTGCGTTCCGTATCCTGCCGCGACCACTCCTTACGATACCACGATTAGCATTCAACGTTCATCCAAGCCTGCTTCCAAAGTTCCGTGGCGCCGCTCCCATTGCTCATGCAATCATAGCAGGCGAACGTGAAACTGGTGTCACAACGTTCGTGATGACTGACCGTGTGGATGCTGGTGCGATACTCTTGCAAGAGCGCCTGGAGATTCCTGACGGAATCACAGCTGGTGAACTCGCGATGTTACTTGCTCCTCTGTGTGCCGACATTGCAAGCCGCACCATCAAGCTGTGGATCGAAGGGACGTTGGTATCTATTCCCCAACGAGATGAATACGCAACTCCTGCACCGAAACTCTCCTCAGAGCGTGCACAGATCGCATGGGATCGCGACGCTCGTAGCATTCGGAACTTTATCCATGGGCATTCTCCCGAACCGGGTGCCTGGACAACATTGGAGAACACACGGCTGAAGATTTATCGCGTGGATATCATCGAGGAAAAGACGCCGCACTCGATAGCCGGGCAGTGGTACATCGAGGGTGAACACTGGCTTGTGCACTGTGGGCATGGTACACTGGGCTTGATGGAGATGCAGCTTCCCGGCAAACGTACCATGACTGCAGCCGAACTTATCCGTGGGTGGCGTGGAGCGCGCGCTGGTACCTTCACGCAACTAATGCTGGACACGTGACGCAATGAAGCCTCTTGCAGCATTCGTTCGTGAGCATCAGCGCTTCGTTGTCGCGCATCGGGGAGCGTCAGCGGTAGCACCAGAGAATACACTTGCTGCAATTGAGAGCGCTATCGCTGCAGGCATCCCGATGGTCGAAGTGGACGTTCAGCTTACCCGCGATGGTCACGTCGTGCTCTTCCATGACCGTACAGTTGGACGCACGACCAGTGGTCGTGGCAAGATGCATCGCTTCCGGTATACTGAGCTCACCGCTCTTGATGCCGGTGAGTGGTTCAATCCCTCGTACCGTGGGGAGCGTATTCCCCTCCTTGCAGATGCTCTTGCGATGCTACGGAACGCAGGGGTCTATGCAAGTATTGAAATCAAACCTCCCATCGAGGGCGAAGACCTACGAAACCGGATCGAACGCATTGCTGCTGTTGTCTCAGACTGTGGGATGGTCGAGTATGCGCTCTTTAGTTCCTTTCATCATGAGTCGCTCGCACTGTTGCGCGAGATACTCCCCAACTGCCACACGGCCGCAATCAATGTTCCCGGCGATCGGCGCACCCCATCGGAGATTGCTGCGACAATCGGATGCGAAGCCTTTGTCTGCTCACTCAAAGAGTGCACGCGCTGGCGGGTAGAGGACGCACTCCACGCTGGTCTCTACGTCGGTGTATACACCGTCAACACACTGCGTGCGCTCGAACGTGTCCTGCGCTATCCAATTACCGCTATCGTTACGAACAACCCAGCAGCAATCCAGCGTGAACTTACCCAGCGCGGTCTGTGCTGATGGATCTCCCTCTGCTACCCCTTCAATTGCAATGCTTCCCAGCTGTCGAAAATCTCATTGATGTGGCGCACTCCCTCCGTCAGTGCTGCTGGACCAGGTTGCAGTATAATCGCCGAATGAATTTCGTAGAGTTGACCACGTGCTATTGCAGGAATCTGATCCCATCCCGATCGCTGCCGGACGCGCTCGGGCTTAAACGCTTTACCACACCATGACGCAATCATGATATCAGGTGCTCGGCGCACGACTTCCATCGGATCGGCAACAATGCGTCGCTTGGCATCATGGTATTGACGATGCTCAACGAAGATATCATCGCCACCGCAGAGCTCGATGAGTTCGCTGACCCAACAAATTCCGGTTATGAGCGGGTCGTACCATTCTTCGAAATACACGCGCGGTCGGAGGCGACGTTCAATGCCACGCTGACGATAGTGCTCTAATCCCGCAATGAGCTGCTCGATGTAACGTTCCGCCTCCGCTAACTTTCCAACAAGTGCACCGAGTCGCATGATCATGCTCAAGATACCTTCGATCGTTCGGTGGTTAAAGCACACGACCTCGAAGCCTTCGCGTATGAGTGATTGCACAATCGGTGCTTGGAGATCAGACCATGCTACGATGACGTCTGGCTCGAGCGCTCGGATTTTCTCGATGTTGGCGTCCAGATATGTGCTTACCTTCGGCTTGGTTTTGCGAGCCTCGGGTGGTCGCACGGTGAAGCCTGAAATACCTACAATCAACTCGTCAGCGCCGAGCGCGTAGAGTGTCTCTGTCGTTTCTTCCGTCAAACAAACTATGCGTCGAGGCAAAGACGGTGCGTACATTTTCACGCAATTGTTAACGTTTGGCGCACCGCAGGCGAACATACGGAATACCTTTCGAGCGGCAAAAGAGCTCCTGGTTCGTTTGTTCAACGAACCAACGGTCATCGCTTGTTGCTTCCTCAATCGTAAAGCCACCGTGCTCAAGGAGAATATCGCGCTGGTATTGATCCACTTCGGGTACATCAGTCATCAAAAAGAGAGCACCATCATCACTCAAGACGCGCCAAATCTCTGCAACCAACGCAAGAGTAAACGCTCGACGTTTCGCATGACGTTTCTTAAACCATGGATCGGGGAAAAAGTACGTCACTGCTCGGAGACTTCCTGAGTCGAGGAACCCAAGACCGTTCGCAACAGAATACCAGAATACTGTCGCGTTTCTGATGCCTTCGCCTGTGATGACGTTCGAAATCCAATCGACAGCGGGTTTACGGACTTCCAGACCGATTACGTTTTCCGATGGATGATTCACTGCGTATTCCAGTACGAATCGTCCCATGCCACAACCGATGTCAAGCAACGTTGGGGCGGCAGCGTTCCCAAATACTTCTCCCCAGTCTATGGACTCTATGAGAGGTGGGTAGGATGGCGGAACGACCTGCAATTGCGCACGCGGCAAGTACATTTGAGGATTCGTGTGGTGGCGGATGCGTGGCCGAGGGTATTTCCTCCATTCAATTGTGCACATTGGTCACTGATCGCATCTTGTCGAGCAATTCCGCGAGCAATCGCCGCTGCTCTTGTGTTAGCACTCCAGCACGTTCGTGGAATTGACGAACGATGGGTTCGATCCGCTCCAGAAGTTGGTGTCCAGCGCTGGTGAGTTGCACTTCAATACGTCGACGGTCATGATGCGAAATATCCTTTTCCACTAACCCTTTTTCAATTAACCGATCGACAATGCGCGATGTGTCCGATGCGCGGTCAATCATCCGTTGGCGAATATCACACGTCGAGAGAGGTTCCTTACTTCCACGGAGGATTCGCAGCACATTGTACTGCTGTTGCGTTATGCCGAATGGTTCGAGCTCTCGATTAAACTCATCGCAAAGCCAAGCACTGGTACGCATGATAGTCACTATGAGGCGCTCTTTATCCGAACGGAACGGGCGACTCTGGAGCAGTTCTTCCTCGACTCGTGGCATTAGTCGTGACCGAATGTAGGGCACAAAAAAGCGAGTGTGGGCACAAAAATAGCGCCCACACTCGCCCATGAATGAAAGAGGTCTTACTTGTTGGTTGATTTTGTATCGCCTTGCTTAACGAGTTCCAAATTGACTCGCAGTCGCACGTCCTTACCGACGATTAAGCCGCCGGTTTCCGTCAGATTATTCCATTTCAAACCGAAATCAAAACGATTGATAGTCGTTTCCGCAACAAAACCCGCGCGAACGTTCCCCCACGGATCCTTCGTTTGACCCTTAAAGGTTACGTCCCAGGTGACTTTCTTCGTGATGCCGCGTATGGTCAGATCACCAGTGAGTTTGTACTTATTCTTCCCAACCGTTTTCATCCCAGTGGCCTTGAATGTCGCTTTGGGATACTTTTCGGCATCGAAAAAGTCTTCACTCCGGAGATGGTTATCGCGTCGCTCGTTGTCGGTGTTGATCGAGCCGACGTCAACAGTGAATTCGATGGCTGCATCGCTCCAATCGGGTTTGCTTGCGACGACTGTACCATCGAATACCTTGAAATACCCAGTCACCTCGGAAATGACCAAGTGATCAACAGTGAAGAGAATGTTCGAGTGAGACTGGTCAACCTTCCACGTAGCAGGTTGCGCAACAAGTGCAACAGCGACCACCGTTGACACCAATAGCAAGCAAATGACACGCATAGAACCTCTTTGAACAATCGTGAAACAAGATACGACGGAGCTTAGGAACGACAACAAAGTCAATTTAGTGTTACACCATCAATTATCATTACCTCCATTGTAAGTTTGTTATGTGATCGTCCAACTTCCATGGAGGAAGCGCTATGCGCGCTGTTGTCTTGATGCTCATGATGATGGTTGCCTCAGTGTCGTGGCTTGGATCGCAATCGAATCAGTCGGAGGGTGGTCGCAAGAAAAAAGTACGTTCCGCGACAGTCACCGCGCCAACCACACAGGACAAGGAACCGGCAGTAACGAGCACTGACGACCCCCGCGTCGGAACGACCAAACGTGGACAGGTCGTTTACAGAGGCAAGAAGGGTGGTTACTACGTTCTGACGCCAAGCGGCCGGAAACGATACGTCAAAGAGCCAGAGATCATCTTTGAAGGCAACAAGTAAGCCGAGCGCTCCTGTTAATACCCAATTGCCCCGAACTGCAACTGTTGGGTTGCTCGTTGGTGCGGCGCTCTTGTGGAGTTTGGGTGGTTTACTTATCAAGCTCGCCCAGTGGCATCCGCTTGGGATTGCGTCAGTACGGAGTGGAATTGCTGCGCTCACAATTGCTCTCATTCTGAGAATCCAACACCGACGGTGGCCACACCTGGTACCGAAGAGTACTGCTACATGGGGTGCTGCACTTGGCTATGCAGGTACCGTGATTCTCTTTGTTCAAGCAACGAAACTCACCGCTGCTGCTAATGCCATTGTTCTCCAGTACACAGCTCCGCTATACGTTGCAATTGGAGGGAGCATGTTCCTTGGGGAGCGATTACGTGCCAGCGAGTGGGTTCTGCTCGGGCTCATGCTAAGCGGCACCGCCCTGTTTTTCGCTGAGCATCTGTCTTCGAGTGGAATGATCGGTAATCTTGCAGGTATTGGTAGCGGGATTGCGATGGCATCTATGACACTGTGTTTACGTTGCGCACGCGATCAATCTGCACTCGAAGCACTTGTAACGGGGAACATCATTGCAGCTATATCAGGGGTGTGGCTCTGGACGGAGCTTCCAGATCTTGATGGACGAACGGTCGGTGTCCTTGCTATGCTTGGTGTTGTCCAGTTAGGCATACCTTATGTGCTCTTCGCTCACGCATTACGTCGTGCGCGGGCGATCGAAGCAATCATGCTCACAATGCTCGAACCAATCGTAAATCCCCTATGGGTCATGCTTGCGATTGGAGAGCGGCCCACCGGCTACGCACTCCTTGGGGGCGCACTCGTTGTAGGATCAACGATAGCGCGCGCTGTCCTTAGCTACACACGCTCTTCGGTAGATGTATCGTCTGGCTCATCTGTTTCGAGTGGGGGGACATCCTCCTGAAGCTGCTGGTGACGGACTGTCTGCGCTTGTGCAAGGAATATCACGTTATCGGCAATGTTTGTGGCACGATCAGCGATGCGCTCAATGTTGTGAAGGCCAATAACAAGCCGCGTACCGCTCTTGATGAGTCGGGGCTCGGCTTCCATTTGCGCAATAATTGCCGCAGAGAGCTCCCGTTCGAGCGAATCCACTACATCGTCGGTTGTAAGGACGTGTTTTGCTAGTTCTGTGTCGCTGTTGATGAACGAATCAATACTTGCCTTGACCATCGTATAGCTAGCTCGGGTAATGCGCTCGAACCCGACTCGTTCGGCTATCTCGTGGGCATGGTCGTCGAATGCCAGTCGCGCGACAATGACAGCATAGTCACCGATACTCTCGAATTCGTTGTTGATCTTAATTGCTGCAAGCAGTAACCGAAGATCACGTGCAACTGGCTGTGATAGCGCGAAGATGCGCTGGACTTGTTTATCGATCTTCAAGTCGAGCGTATCTACTTTATCGTCACGCTCGATAACGAGCTCTGCAAGTGTCGTGTTGCTGCCGAGCAATGCACGAAATGCAAGCTCGACTTGCTCCTCGACAAGTGAGCCCATCCGGATGAGTCTGGTACGCAACTTGTCGAAATCTTCTTCGAATTGGCGATACATCGAGCCCTCCAAGGATCGTTCAGGCATTGTTAAACGTTGAAGTTGCTGGCATCGTCACGATGCCACACACACGCAGCGTAATAGAGTACGTTAGCCGAAGCGTCCAGTGATATACTCTTCTGTCTGTCGCTTCGACGGATTGGTGAAAATGTTTCGTGTTTTGTCGAACTCGATGAGCTCACCCAAGTACATGAACGCCGTCCAGTCACTGACTCTTGCTGCTTGTTGCATGTTGTGCGTGACGATGACTATCGTGTACGTGCGTTTAAGCTCGTAGATGAGTTCTTCGATCTTCGCCGTAGCAATCGGGTCGAGTGCGCTGGTGGGCTCGTCCATCAAGAGCACTTCAGGTTCGATTGCTAATGCTCGGGCGATGCATAAGCGTTGCTGCTGCCCACCCGACAGCGATGTCGCAGGCGCACGCAGCCGATCCTTCACCTCGTCCCAGAGCGCAGCACGTCGGAGTGCTTCTTCGGCAATCTCCGCAAGTAATGACCGCTTCCGTATGCCATTAAAACGCAGACCTGCAACGACGTTGTCGAAAATTGACATCGTAGGGAACGGGTTGGGTTTCTGAAACACCATCCCGACGCGTCGTCGCACTATCGTCGGGTCAAGCTTCATGATGTCTTCCCCGTCGAGCAGGATGCGTCCTTCGACTCGCGCGTTCGGTTGCACATCGTGCAGGCGGTTGAGTGCACGGAGAAGTGTCGATTTCCCACAGCCGGATGGTCCAATAATCGCTGTCACCTTGTTGATACGAATCGCCATCGAAATGTTTCGAATTGCCGCTTTGCCATCGAAGAGCACGGAGACATTCTCCATCACAATGCGAAATCGCTCCGATCCACGTTCATCCTGTTGAGCGACTGTAGTATCCTTTTGCTCACGGTGCTCATAGACGACGCTCGATTGTTGGTGCGTTGGATCTATCACTGCTGATGCTCCTGATGTGTTCGTGATACAACAAGCCGTAGTGCAATACTCAGCAGTAACACCAATCCGATGAGGACGAGTGCTCCTGCCCAGGCTTGACGGTGCCAATCCTCATAGGGTGCAACGGCATAGGTGAATATTTGTACGGGGAGCGTTGCAATCGGCTGATCGAGCCAGGTGTGCCAGTAACGGTTATTGAGCGCTGTAAACAGTAGCGGCGCTGTTTCACCTGCCGCACGCGCTATCGAAAGAAGTACACCAGTGAGGATGCCACGCGATGCAGCACGGACGACAATTCGTAACACAACGACCCACTGCGGGATGCCCAATGCAAGACCTGCTTCACGAATGTGTCCTGGTACTAATCGCAGTATTTCCTCTGTCGTTTTCGTGATAATCGGCAGCATAACAATTGCCAGCGCAACTGCACCAGCATACGCTGAAAACCGCCCCATCGGTTTGACTATCACAGCATAAGAAAAAATGCCTAACAATATTGATGGTAGTCCCAACATCACCTCTGTCACAAAGCGAATCGTCGCAGCAAATCGCGCCGTCGCGTATTCGCTAATGAAAATCCCTGCCAGAATCCCTAACGGTATTGCAACAATAGCCGCAAGCCCGACCACGATTCCGCTGCCGACGATTGCGTTTGCCATTCCACCGCCAGCTTCGCCGACCGGCGTTGGAAGGTGCGTGAAAAATTCCCACGTCAAACCGGGTACTCCCTCGCGAACCGTGTACCAGATCACTGCAACAAGTGGAATGAGCACCACCGCGGTTGCAATTCCCACTGCACCGAGCCCAAGGGCATTGACCAAGCGCCGACGGTGCTCGATCCACGGCGAAATGATAAGACGACGTTCCATCATGGACGATAACGGCGAGCGATACTCCACACAAGGAGCCGTGCGAGGATGTTGACGACCAGCGTCGTCAACAGCAGCACGAGTCCAATTTCGATGAGAGCACTTACGTAGAGCGGTGTTGTCGCTTCGGTAAACTCATTGGCTATCACCGAAGCGAGTGTGTAGGCCGGTTGGAGAATGCTCGTGTGTATTGAAGGATCATTCCCGATAACCATTGTCACCGCCATCGTCTCACCGAGTGCTCGACCAAGCCCGAGGATGACAACTCCGAAGATGCCCCACCGTGCCGTTCCAACGACTGTTCGAATCGCCTCCCACCGCGTCGAACCCAACGCGAATGCTGCTTCACGTTGTGATCGCGGTATTGCAAGCAGCACATCGCGTGCAACGGACGTTATGATGGGTGTAACCATAATCGCCAATATCACCCCTGCGCTGAGCAAGCTCGGACCGACAGCAGGCGGAGCAACCAGTGGTATCGTCTCCCCAAACGTATCTGCAAGCGGTGTGGCAACGTGCTCGTGCAACCATGGCACGAGAACAAAAATGCCCCACACTCCATAGACGACGCTCGGCACTGCTGCTAACGCCTCGACCAAAAACGACAAGATGCTGCGCAGCCATCCGCGCGCAATCTCAACTAAGAAGACAGCTGCACCGAGACTGAGCGGGACTGCAATCACTAATGCCAAAAACGAAGAAACGAGCGTCCCGTAGATGAACGGCAATGCCCCAAATTCTTCTGCAACAGGATCCCACGTGCTCGATGTAAAGAATGAAACCCCGTACGCTTTGATTGAGGGATGGGATTCAAAAGCCAGTTGTGCAATGACTGCCAGAAGCATTACCAGTACAGCAAGCCCTGCCACAGCACACACGCCGAAGAAAACGATGTTCCCAACTGTCCCGCGCCATGGGTATGCAAAGCGCCGCACTGGCAGCACTGAACCCGAGGTTGTGACGTCAGCTTCCATGATCACAGGGGAGGTGAGCACCGTGCGAAAATACTGGTCAGGTACATCCGCTCCCATCCGTCAAAAGGTAAAATTGCCGTAACACAAAACTCATTGAGGACTGACTGTGGAATTTTGCACAAACCCATACCAGTGCTTGCAAACCATGAGAATCACCCACCTTGCTACATTCCTTGGACTAACGACTCACTTCATCCTTGCACAAGCGTCTATCAACGCAGGGCCAATGGTTGGTTTTTCGGACATGCTCCAGGTCAACCTGTGGCTCCAAACGACCGGTGCTGCACATGTCTCAATTCGCTATAGTGATACATCCAACCCATCGCGGTGGTACTGGACGCAACCACAAACAACCAATCGCGCAGATGGATACACTGCTCACCTTATAGCTGATAGCGTCCAGCCAGGGCGCGTCTACCGCTACGAAGTGTATCTCGATGGACGTCGCATCGAGCGTCCATACCCATTGCTCTTTCGCACTCCTCCACTATGGCAATGGCGCACTGATCCTCCATCATTTCGATTTGCACTCGGTTCGTGCGCGTACATCAATGAATCGGATTACGACCGCCCAGGTCGCCCTTATGGTGGTGGCTATGAAATCTTTCGAGCAATTGCCGATAAAGATCCGGTGCTCTTTCTCTGGCTGGGGGACAACGTGTATCTCCGCGAGCCAGACTGGAATAGCTGGACTGGGATTGTCCACCGTTACACACACGACCGTGCAATTCCTGAACTCCAACCGCTGCTCGGATCATGTTCAAACATTGCAATCTGGGACGATCACGATTACGGTCCGAACGATGCCGATCGCAGCTTCTGGAACAAGTACCAAACGCGCCGAGCGTTCGACCGTTTTTGGGCAAATCCACCTGCAGCCTTTCCTGATGCAGGCATCACAGCGAAGTTCTCCTGGGGCGACTGCGACTTTTTCCTGCTCGATGATCGCTGGTGGCGAAGCCCTAACCATCGCAAGACTGGGAAGCGTGTCTATCTCGGTGAGCAGCAACTCGAATGGCTCATTGACAATCTCGCCTATTCGACAGCAACCTTCAAATTCATCTGCATCGGTGGCCAAGTGCTCAATCCAGTTGCTCAATTCGAGAACTATGCCACCTATCCGGAGGAACGTCAGCGGTTGCTCGAAGCGATTCGTCGCGAGGGTATCAGGAACGTCATTTTCTTGACTGGCGATCGTCACCACACTGAGTTAAGTCACTATACAGAAGGAGATAGCTTGGTACTCTATGACCTGACGGTCTCGCCACTAACATCGTCGCCGAACATCAAGGCTGAGCAAGAGCAAAATTCATTACGCATCGAGGGGACACTTGTCACGGAGCGGAACTTTGCAACGATTGATGTCGAAGGACCTGCCACCCAACGCTCGCTCCGCATCCGAGTATGGTCGAGCAACGGCTCTCTCCGATGGGAGCATACCATACCAGCTCAGCAGGCACGGCGAGGTCCGTAACGCTACAAGTGTCTGCCACTTGTTCGTCATCGTGCGCTACTGGTGCACTGAAGTTAATCAATGAACCTACGTACACTGCTCTTCTCGCACGCTGCGCCGGTCATTCGACTTGGTCGACAGCGAGCGGTCACGCCGGATGACATGCTTCCCTTTGACGAGCGGCTCAATCCATCAGAAGCATCAAGCATGCTTGCTCAAGTGGATTGGCAGTCACCATGGCGCGCAATGTGGGAATGCTTCTGGCGAGTTGGCACACCCGCCCGGAGTACAATTGCACTGAGCATTGGCCGGCTACCCTTCGTACTCGGTGGACCGCTCTTGCTTCGTCTGTTCTTAGAGCACCTTCGGCTGCTCGAGCTCAATGGAGCTGGGATTGCGCCCACTTTAGCACTTGGGATTGCTCTGGCATTGACTGTTGCAGCCGATGGGATTACCATCCAACACTACTACTACAACGCTCTTTGGACCTACGCTCGGATCAGCGGTGGACTCAACATGCTCATTTACCGCCACGCACTTGAACTCGACCACCAAGCGCTCGCTCGACGACACACCGGCGATATCGTTAACCACATGGCAAGCGATAGTGAAGGGATGGCGGAACTATCGTTTGTGCTGCCAGAACTACTCTCGAGCCTCCTGCTGATTGCAGGAAGTCTTACAGTTCTCGGTTCCATCCTTGGTCCTGCTTCGCTCGCCGCAATTGCGGCGCTATTATTGCTTGTTCCACTCTCACACGCTGCTGCGCGTTGCTTTGCCCGTACCGATACAGAACTGTGGAAATGGCGTGACCAGCGGGTGACGCTTGTATCACAGATACTCAGTGCAATCAGGCTCGTTAAGTACTTCGCCTGGGAGCGCCCTATCGAGCGTGAGATTTCGACACTCCGCCAACGTGAACTTGCCGCTGCACGTCGCCTCGTCCAGAATGAAGCACTCAGCACGGTGTTCTTTTTAGCCTCGACGACAGTTGTTGCCCTCGTTGGATTCGGTGTCTATGTCCTTATCGGTGGGGAGCTCACCGCTGCTGTCATCTTCCCGACAATTCTGGTGTTGATGCAACTCGAAGGACCGGTCGGGCATTTACCACACTTTATCAAGAACACGGCACACGCCTACGTCGCAGCAGAGCGCCTCGGCGAGTTCTTTCGGCTGCCGACGCGAAACGAACGATCATCTGACGATTTACCATGCCCAGATGTACCGGCGCTCAGCGTGCGCAATCTTACGGTGCACTATGAAGATGGAACACGTGCTCTCGATTCCATCTCATTACACTGTGAACCCGGGGAAGCAATTGCTATCATTGGTCCAGTCGCCAGTGGTAAAACGACGCTCTTGCTCGCTCTGCTCGGTGAAGTACCGACTGATGGTACAATCGAGTGGCACACGCACAACTGCCAACAATGCACCCCTCGGATTGCATATGTCCCGCAGGAGCCGTTCATGCTTAATGGGACTGTACGCGAGAACATCCTCTTCGGGAGCACTCTGGATGAAGGTGAGCTCCGCCGACTTCTCGCTGATGCAGCACTCGACGAAGATATCGCTGCCTTACCAGCAGGAATAGAGACTGAAATCGGCGAGCGCGGCGTCACAATCTCCGGGGGCCAGAAATTGCGTATCGCCTTAGCCCGTGCAGCCGCTCGAAATCCGGATGTTGTTTTGCTCGACGATCCATTCGCAGCAGTTGACCCGCGAACAGAGAGCCACCTTGTCAATCATTTGCTCTTCGGACGTTGGCGCAGCATAACACGGATCGTTGCAACGCATCGGTTGAGCTATCTCGAACGATTCAATCGAATCGTAGTGCTCAATGGCAACGGTACTATCGAGGCAATTGGCACCTACGCGGAACTATTCGAACGATCACCGTTCTTCCGCTCCCTCATCGAAGAGTTCAGACAGAACCATTCCCCACTCTACCACGTAGCACGCGATGGTATTCACATTCCATCGAAGAGCAACGATGGGAACGGTAAGCTTACCGAGGAAGAGGATCGCGCCATCGGTGTTGTCAAGAAGGAGCTGTTCTGGTATTACCTCCGACACTTCGGAGGTAGCTCGACAACGAGCACAGCTTTTATCCTTGGTGGGATGGCATTGCTTGGCGTTGCAATCATCGCAATTCCGATTGTCCAAAATTTGTGGCTTGGCCAGTGGGCTCGCGGAATGCCACCGCTCGTTGTCCTCGGAGTGTACGGCGTGCTGGGAATTGTAGCACTGCTGGCGCACTACGCTGAACGTCGCGTGTGGATGGAACGTGCACTCGTTGCAAGTGGACGAATTCACGCCCACATGCTCAGTACAGTCCTCCGCGCACCGCTGCGCCTGTTCGATTCGACTCCGAGCGGTCGGATTCTGAATCGCTTCGCTCGAGATACGCAAGCAATTGACGATGAGCTTGCATGGAACTTCGAAAGCACGGTGCGCTCATTTGCAGCGATGCTTGGCACTCTTGTACTCATCGCATTTGTGGTGCCTGTGGTGCTATTGGTATCAGCTCCAGCGCTCATTGTGTACTATCGCATCCAGCGGGACTACCGCCGTGTCGCACGGGAAGCAAAGCGCTTTGAAAGTATCGCTCGATCGCCACGCTATGCACTGTTCAAAGAAACGCTCCACGGCTTACTGACGGTCCGTGCATTGGGGCAGCAACGCGCGTTTCTGGATCGTTTCGAGCGCGTCATGCGACACTATCTGCGCATGTACTGGAGTAACATTCTGATAAACCGTTGGTTTTCCGCTCGTGCACCGCTGGTCAGCAGTGTCATTGCACTCGCAACTGCTGTTGTCTTAGTAATGCTGACTGCAAACGGTTCGCTCAGTTCAGGGATTTCTGGAGTTGTGCTGACATACACAGTCACATTCTGGGGAAACTTGAACTGGTGTGTGCGCGCCTTCAGTGAAGTCGAATCCCGCATGACGTCACTTGAGCGAGTCCATGCGTTAGGGAGCGTCGAGCCCGAGCCACCTGTAACCTGCACTCCTGCTCTCGAGCAATCGGCACCGTGGATCGATGTACCATCGGGGACTTGCCATAGTGCAGCGATTAGTTTCGAGCATGTTTGGGTGCGATATGCTCCTCACTTACCCTGGGTTCTTCGCGATGTAACCATTGAGATACCTCCGGGCGCACACGTCGGTATCGTTGGTCGGACAGGGTCGGGCAAAACCACACTTTTTCAAGCACTCTTCCGCTTTGTCCCGGTTGAGCGTGGACGCATCGTCATCGGAGACATCGAGCACTGCCGCATACCGCTGGAGCGATTGCGATCGGCACTCAGCGTCGTACCACAAGATCCAATTCTCCTGCTGGGTACAATTCGAAGCAACCTCGATCGCTGGGGCCGTGCATCGGATAGCCAGCTATGGCACGTGCTCGGTCTTGTTGGCCTTGCAGAGACGATCGAGGAGATGGGCGGACTCGATGCACGTGTTGGCGAGCATGGTCAGAATCTCAGCCAAGGGCAACGGCAATTGCTTTGTTTAGCGCGTGCCCTGCTTGCCAACGCAAAGGTGATTGTGCTCGATGAGGCAACAGCAAACATAGACGTGCTCAGCGATGCAGCGATTCGCCAAACGCTGCGTCATGTTTGTCGGGACGTGACAGTGCTCACTATTGCGCACCGCCCTGCCTCGGTTGCTGATGCCGATATGATTGTGGAGCTTTCCAACGGTTGCGTCGAACGCATCTGGTCCCCTGCGCATGTCACTAGTCACGTCCGAGACGAAGGATCAGTTGGTATTCCTCGCTTGTGAGCGGCATCACGGATAATCGTGATTGCTTCAGCAGCAACATCGAGCGAAGCTCCGGTGTCGCTTTGATGCGATCAAGTGGAACAGTCTTCGCAAATCGTTGCTCGAACGCAAGGTCAACACAAACCCACTGGTCATCATCTGCTGTCGGATCGGGATATGCTGAACGGACAACACGTGCCAGCCCTACAGCAGCACGCTCGGTACCGCTGTGGTACACGATCACCTTATCGCCGACATGCATCTGGCGGAGGTAATTCCTCGCTTGAAAGTTACGGACACCTGTCCACGGAGTCGTGCCTTCACGCTCGAGATCGCCGAGCGAGTACTCATCAGGGTCGCTCTTGACGAGCCAATAGTGCGGAGTGCTCATTGCCCATCGAGCGCTTGAAGGATGAACTCTTCGATTCGTGCATTCGGATCGTCAGGTGGAGTGATGACGCGTGACGCTCCTCCGCGAAGTACTAAAAAGAACGATGGCAACTGTTGCACGTGGAAACGCGCCATATAAGCGTGCTTGGTTGAGGCAGTGCGCATGGAGATAATCGTGATATTGCCTTCGTTGAAGCCAGCAAGCTCCATGCAACGGACAAAGTGTGGGAAGTGCTTCTGCGTGCCGTTGCAACTACACGAAGGATTGACGAAGAGGTAACAGGAATCGAGTGTACCGAGCTTGGCTTGAATTTGCGTTATCAGCTGTGGGTCCGGTTGGTAACTATCCTTTTCCTGAAGGAACCACGCGTACCCCGGCTGGCGAGAAATTTGGGAGACGGTGAATTCTTCAGCGACGTATTCCGTCGGCGTTTCACTGCACCCAATCACCACTGCTGCAATCAAGGGGAGGAAGCGAATAATCTTCATAGTTTTGCCCATAACGACGTTTGACAACCGCCGCAAATATCGCACTCGCTGCCGTACAAATCAATAGGTTCCCGAAACAATGATTCGACGACGGATGCTGCTGGGATTTCTCATGCTTCTTATGGGGGGCATGGCATTTACCGGACTGCAGCGCGCTCCCAAGGAAGAACAACCATTTGTGTTCCTCACAGTACTGATAGCAGCGGTGATTGGAGGAATTGTTCAGTTTGCATCCGCTGTACTCACAGTGACAGGTAACGACGAACGTCGCCGACAGCGTGGTGTGTTCGCAATCAACGTAGCGTTATTCCTGTTGATTTTGCCAGCCATTATTGATGCAATCGGCACCATGCTGACCCAAAGCCTTTCACTTGGCTCTGTGATTACGACTGTTGTTGCACTCATTCTTGCGTTCGCTATTGCCAGCAGCGCACGGAGCATGCAGGTCAAATCTTAGTCAGAGCTGCCTTTCGAGCACGGGTAGTTTTGCATCATGAGCGACATTCCTATCCTTCGTCTTCGTAGTGGACAACACCGACGTGTTCGCGATGGGCACTTGTGGATTTACCGCGATGAGCTCTCAAGTCCGTTGCCTTCGCTGGAACCAGGTTCTTTAGTGCGCATCGAGACCTCGTATGGCTACAATCTCGGTCTTGGATTTTACCACCCGACAAGTACGATTGCGGTGCGACTGTTGGTGTGGGATAGACCAGTTGATGCAGACTTCTTTGCAACTCGACTTGCTCGCGCGCTGACGCTGCGGCAAGCGTACTATGGTGAAAGTACGGTCTATCGTCTTGCGTTCGGAGAGTCTGATTTTCTGCCTGGTCTTATCATTGATCGCTACGGCGACTTCGTCTCCGTCCAATATCTCGCAGCGGGAATGGAACTCCGTTCTCAGAGCATTATCGAAGCAATACGAAGGGTTCTCCCCTCCCTCAAAGGCATCGTGGCGAAGAACGACTCTATCCTTCGTGAGAAAGAAGGACTCCCACGGCGAGAAGAGGTTCTCTGGGGAACGGTGCCAGAACAAGTGGAGCTTCTCGTTGGTTCAGTACGGATGGCCGTGGATATTCTTGGTGGGCAGAAAACGGGGCTCTACCTCGATCAACGCGCGAACTACGAACTGGTTGCCCGTTTTGCTCGGGGGCGAAGAGTCCTCGATTGCTTCACGCACCAAGGCGGCTTTGCTCTGCACTGCGCACTCCATGGCGCCACTGATGTGGTCGGAGTCGATAGCTCCGAAAGGGCAATCACACGTGCAAAGGTGAACGCGCAGCGGAACGACCTTGCTGACCGATGCACATTTCACGTCGCGGATGTGTTCGATTTCTTGAAGGCGTGTGTTGGACGTGGCGAGCAATGGGACATGGTCATCCTTGATCCACCAGCATTTGCAAAAAGCAAACACCACGTTGCGAGCGCACTCCGCGGCTATGCAGAAATCAATCGGCGGGCACTCCAATTACTTGGTGAAGGCGGTATTCTCGTGACGGCAAGCTGCTCGCATCACGTCACGGAGGCTATGCTGGCAGACGTTGTCGTACGTGAAGCGCGACGTGCTGGATGCCGCGTTCGAATGATTGCACGTGGCATGCAGTCGCCATGCCATCCGATATACGCACCAATGCCGGAGACTAGCTACTTGAAGTTGCTCATCTACGAGGTTGTGCGATTTGGGTTATCGTAGTTTTGCATCACTTTCCTCTATCCATCATCAGATCACCATGCGTCAACTTTTATCCACCGCTTGTTTGTGCATTGTGATGCTTGCCACGGCACGAGCGCAGCAAGGCTCAGATCAGCTCGGCGAAATCACGTTCGAGGAGTTGCAAGAAAAGCAGTCAAGCTCAGCATACTTCGGCATCGGGGCAGGGTACATTGGGGGTTTTTGGTTTTACCCAGCTTCCGACATCAATGCGAGTTTGGTCATGCCGTACTCAATGCATAACGATTACACCGCACCGCTCTACACCAGCGGCATAAGTGCTTTTTTGACGTTGAGCTTAGTGGGTAACCTTCGCATCGGATTCGAAGCGCTAAGTGGTTCCCAGACCCATACGGAAACAGTGGGCAGCTCAGAGCACCGTGCAGCGCTTTCGCTCTCGAGTGCAGCGCTCCAGCTTGATTATGCATTTCCGCTTGTTCGTGGCCTCATAGTTGCACCAGGCGTGTATCTCGGTCGTGGAACACTTCAGTTCGAACACACCAGTGGACCGCGAACCGTCAATTGGCCACAAGGAAGTGAGACCTTAGGGAGTGCAGTGACAAGCACGCTTGCAGCACCGTTCTGGCTCGTGCGCCCAACACTTTCGGTTGAATACGCAGTCAGCGGTTATGCGACTGTTCGTGCATGGGGAGGTTATAGCCTTACAGCCTTGGGCACGTGGCAAGAGAACAGCATCTCGACAGTCAACAACGTTCCTTCAGCGATTACGGCGCGTGGCTTCATAGCAGGCTTCGCTGTCTTCATTGGGCTCTTCCGAAGCGAGTAAGTTGACACTGGTGCTGGGACCTTAGCTCAACGGTTAGAGCAGCGGACTCATAATCCGTTGGTTGGGGGTTCGAATCCCTCAGGTCCCACAATGCTTTCACCACTGGTTCTCTCCATCGCTGGCGATCACTGGTAACAAAGCCCTGGTGCTGGTCCGGAGGCAATGTTGCATGCACGCCCACATCAGCGTGTCTTTGGGACGATGAAGGGGTCAATCTCAATGCAGCAGTAATTGATGACCCTGAGCAGTTATTTCTGGAAGGCCTACCGAGGACTTACTGATTCGAAAGCTCCAACATTCGTTCTAATGGAATGCGCGCTCGTTCAATCAGGTCCTCATCGAGGCGAATTTGCGGCTCACCTGTGAGGAGGCATTCGTAGAGCTTTTCCAGCGTATTGAGTTTCATGTAAGGACATTCACTGCACCGACACCCCTCCTGCTCTGGCAGAGCGGGGATGAACCGTTTATGCGGCGCTGCTTTTTCCATCTGGTGGATTATTCCTGGTTCAGTCGCGACAATGAACGTATCGCGCGGTGAGCTCGTCGCATACCGAAGCAGTGCACTCGTCGAACCGATGAAGTGTGCACGCTCGAGGATGCCCTCCTCGCATTCTGGATGTGCGATGAGTTCGGCATTTGGATGCTCAGCAAGTTGCTCTTCGATGCGGCGGATACTGAAGCTTTGATGGACGATACATGTACCGTTCCATAGGAACATCGGGCGCCCCGTTTTCCTCTGCAAGTAGGCACCAAGGTTCCGGTCTGGCGCAAACAGGATAGGTACATCCTCCGGTACACTCCGAATGATTCGTTCAGCATTGCTACTGGTACAAATGATATCGCTGAGCGCTTTGACTTCCGCACTGCAATTGATGTACGTTATCGCCACATGATTGGGACAACGCTGCCGAAGCTCTTGTCGTACGCGACGGTATTGGTCAGCAGGTGCACTATCAGCTAAGGAGCAACCCGCGTTGATATCAGGGATCAGGACACTCTTTGATGGATTCAGAATTTTCGCCGTCTCCGCCATGAAGTGTACACCACAGAAGACAATCACATCCGCTGTCGTTTGCTGGGCACGACGGGCAAGCTCAAGGCTATCCCCAATGTAGTCTGCCAAGTCCTGGATCTCGGAGTACTGGTAGTAGTGCGCCAATATCACTGCATTCCGCTCACGCTTGAGACGATGAATTGCAGCAATTAGCTCTTCATCTTCTGTGGCTAATGTTGGGGGACGTACTTCCATCGCTACTCGGGACCAAGATGGAGACACCGCAGTACCTGGACTGCATGACGGTGTACAAGACGAACTGAGTACACACCTCTTGCCACTGCACGGAAGTCAAGAACGAACCGGGTGCCAACCTGCTCGCACGGCACAGGTAAGTGCTCACCTAACGGTGTAAACACATCGATCGTGCTACCTTGAGGAACTCCATCCACTACTACAATCCCACTCGATGGGTTTGGAAACAGTACTACGTTCGTTTCTGAAGACTCAGCACTGAGCTCCGAACCACCATCAAGAACGAGATCATCAATGTACCAGCCATCGTCCTGCACCGTAAGATTTGTTCGGAAGCGGAAGCGTACCAGGACATCACTTGGTGTTGGCGACACTGGAACTCGATAGCTGACGAGTTTCCAATCCGCTGCTGTACGGTTGCCGTCGCTCCATTCGGTAACGAGCGTTCGATTGAGTACAGCTACACGTTGCCAAGTTTCCCCATCGGTGCTTAGCTCGACAACTGCGCTATCACGCTCCTCGACTAACGCTGCCGTCATGAACGCAATGGTAAGAGTATCTCGCTCAACACGTACAGGGAAGAGCGTGACAGTATCACGTTGACTTGCTGCGTACATCCGACGTGGTGATTCGGTCAAGCTATTCGGTGATGAAAATGCAAATTCATCCGTGAGTGCCCAGCCGCCACGAACGAGGTAGCGGCGAAGTACAGCGCCATCAAAATCGTCTGTATAGCGGGATTCTACAGGTCCGATATACGCAAGGACAGCAGCGCTGGTATCACTTCGATTGCCATCAGCATCAAGAACGCATACTTGCACACGCCAATAACCGCGTTCTGGAGCAATAAAGGGAATATCCACCGTTTCTCCAGTGTCACTTGCATTGACCGTCAATAGGGTACGCTCGATTCCATCGAGGAGGAGAGCAACACGTGAAAGATTGACAAGCGGTGTTGCACCATCAGCACGACGGGAAGGCAGCTTCACGCGTACTGTTGCCTCCAAGGTTGGTTGACGTGCATTCCAGACCTCTACAATTGTTGCTGGAGCAGGTTGACGCGCGCCTCCAGCATAACCCGTTGCCCAGCGTGGAGCAGATGTATCGCTTCCCGCAACCGCAAACGCAGTATAGCGATGAACTGAGTACGGTGGGAGATTGCGATCAGTGTACGTTGTCGTCGCTCCAGGAAGTGTCGCGATGAGAGTATCGTCCCGAAATAGAAGAATTGCATATTCACTTGGATGGAGTTGCTGTCCGAAGCTGCGTTCGGTCGGTGATTGCCAGGAGAGCTCGATCCGTTGTGGGTCATCAGCGACTGTTGATGCACGGAAATTCCGAACAGGCGCAGGTGCTCGCACTGCAATTGGTGCGGAATAAACGTCGCTATCGAAGATATTTTGCTCGGCATTCCGCTTATCAACGCTCGAAGGATAAATCATGCCACCAAAGAACGCACATCCATTATAGTCGCCAGCAAAGACACCGGTGATTCCGCCACCGACAAAGGGATTCCTCCGTATGTCAAATGCAGTGTCGCTCACAGGCCGCTCCCACCATGTATCACCGCCATCCGTAGAGAGAGCTACGTACACGCGCGAGTAGCGGTTGTCAGGGTCATCACGGCTATCGAGCCACATGAGCGCAAGGTCAGCGGTCGTACCATCGAGAGCCATCCACTGCCAGAATTGGTCGCCTGTGGTATCACGGTGAATAATGCGAGGCTGTGACCACGTTTGGCCTCCATCGGTTGATCGAGAAAAGTAAACGTTCGGGACACGATCAGCTGCCCAACAGAGATAGAGCCATCCGCGACGCGGGGAATTGGGCAGAGTGTCCACTACAAGCACCGGGTACGTTTCTACTCGTGTACCTCCCTTGAGTGTGTGGTTGTATTGGGTCCCTGTAAACTTCGTCTCGCCGAGCCATTGGTAGGTGTGCACAAAGCGGGGTGGCGACCACGTAAGACCACCGTCAGTTGAGCGCGCGAACCCAATACCACGCTGAGTCCCTGAGTTCCAGACGACGTAAAGCTCTCCTTGTGGTCCAGTAGCAGCCAGTGGGAAGCTCTGTCCAAACGTCGTATCGAGTGACGTTCCTGGTAGGACTGGACTTACTCGCACTGGCGCATGCCACGTTGAACCCCGATCGTCAGACCAAGTGAGAACAATCTGCGTCGAGGAATCTCGGTCAATGACGCGTTTCCATGGGACGTAGAGTCTACCGCGATATGGAGAAGTGGAGCAGTGATCAACGGTGATGTAGTATTTGTCCTCGAATGCTGAGTCTACAGTCATTGCGCCCGTATGAAGGATGATTGGGATGTGAGACTCCCACGTCCGACCGCCATCACTTGAACGAGCCAGGAACACCCCATTTTCCCCTGTCGGTGGGGAGGCACGATTGAACCCACCATACACTACGTAGGCTGTACCGTCTGGTCCCCATGCAACGGATGGATCATTGCCAGCAGTAAAGCCCTGAATATTGGGCTTCCCGAGGAGGATGTTACGCCATGATCGTCCTCCATCGGTGGACACGTACACCCACGCCGATTGGGCTGCTCGGTAATCCACTGCCGACGCAATGAGTTGACGTGGGTTCAGAGGATTGACGGCAATGCTCGATTCATTTTGCATCGGTGAGTTATCCTGCTCAGGTTCGATGATGTTCACGTTTTGGAAGTTTGTCTCGAAGGATCGTTGTGCCTGAAGGACCGGCGGTATTCGAGAGCTTTGCACAAGTACTGATGGGCGCGCTCGTTCGATGTATTGCTCCCATCGTGGTTGATCTGAGCTGCCACCGATAAGCAGTGCAGTAGCAAGGAGTGTTCTCATAGCCATGGGACGATTCTCGACGTTCGACGATGATGCGATTTACGAAATGGGATCCAAAATGTCAAACACTGTTTCTATCTTCGCTGCACGTCGCTTCAATGCACCCATGGAATGCTCATCGAATCACTTTCGTCATTTCTCCGCTCCAAGCAATTGCCACGGGTAGTATTTCTGTTTGGCGAGGAAGATTTCCTTATCGAGGAGGCGGTAGCCTCAATAATCGAACGAATGAAATCCGAGGGGACTGACCTTGTTGACATCGAACAGCTCGACGGCGAAGAGCTCTCGCTCGAGCAACTAGTTCGCTGTGCAGAAGCGTTTCCTATGTCAAGCGCCCAGCGGCTCATCATCGTTCACCACTTCGATCGAATACCTTTTGGGAAAAAGCAGGGCAAAGAGCACGCACTGTGGCTTGATTATCTCAAATCACCAGCACCAACGACGGTGTTAGTCCTTGTTGCAACCGATGGGCGCGTCGTCAGTGATGAACTCAAAGGCATCGCTGCCACTATTGCCAATCCGAAGCAACGATCGAAAGCAGAAGCCAAGCTCGCAAAGCTCCGCTTCCCATACACTGCGCTCCTTGAGCATGCAGCATGGACCGAAGTATCTCGTCTACCAGAGCGACGTATCCCTGACTGGATCATCGAGCGATTCAAGCAGTACGGGTATGACTGCACTCGTGACGCTGCTGAATTCCTGGTTGTGCAAACAGGTCCATCCCTCCGCGATTTAGCGAACGAAGTTGCCAAATCGATCCTCTACGCTGGCACCCAACGGCGCATCACACGTGACCATGTGCTGGCAGTTGCTGGCGCATCCCGAGAGTATAACGTGTTCGAGCTCCAAAAGGCAATCGGTGCAAAACAACGCTCCCGTGCTCTGGCGATCTTGCATCACATGGTACGTATCGAACGTCAAGACCTCCTCATCCTCACAATGCTCGCACGGTATTTTCTCATTCTCTTCCAGCTTGCGGAACTGCGATCGGCGAACGTGACTTCCTCTGATTTGGGACGTATGGTTGGTATCCCCTCGTTTTTTGTTCAAGAGTACGTAGCAGCGCTTGACCACTTCAGCATAGCAGACATTGAACGTGCTCTCGATGCCCTACATACAGCGGACGTGCAACTGAAGAGCACATCGCTCGATACGTTGACAATACTCGAGCAGGCACTCGTGACGATCGTAGCCTGAGTATCTCCCACGAAGCAGAATCAAAATAACGAGTGCTGCGTTTCGCAACGCAGCGCTCACGTGAGGGTACCATGAAACGCGTTGCTTTGGTGTGTATCAGCGCACGACGATAAGCGGTATCGTACGTATTCCCATTTGCTGTGTGGTGATCCGCACTGCGTAGACGCCTGCGGTCAGGGATTCCGTCGAGAGTGTTACGTGCGGACCACTGTTCTCAACGCTTACAACTATCGTGCCAAGCAGAGTGAGTACCTCGATACGTGCCTTTCCTTCGAGAGTACCGAAGTCAATCTGCACTGCATCTGACGCTGGATTCGGGGATAGGGTAATGCTGCTGTGTTCATCGCTTATGACAGAGCTCACTTGCGCAGGATCTAACGTCGTATTCTGAGACTGTTTCGACGTATTCTCCACGATCAGCGTATTGATGGACGATTCGTAATCAGGATGATCCACGATAAGTTGCCCGGTCAACGGGACCAATCCTTCGATGGCGTAGTAACCATCATCTTGCGTGATAGCATAGCCTTCAATGCCCACATTGGAGATAACAGCTACGAGTGCACCCGCGACGGGGACTTCCCCCTGATCTCCGACACCACTTTTGATTCGCTCGGCACGGCCACGTATCCAGCCATCCAGTCGCACAATTCCACGGACACCTGTGCGGGCACGAAGTTTGATACCATACTGCACCGTGAGCATTGCCTCACCTACTTCAATGCGGGTTGCAGTGCGCCACCGCAGTGTTGCATACTCCCCAAGCACACAGAATCCCGGAACAAGGTCACCAGTTCGTGGAATGCCCAGCACAACATAGACACCCGGCTCCAATCCTTCGAAGCGATAATTACCCATCGTGTCTGTTTCTACTGTGCGGTATCGCCGTATACGGTCGCCACGGTCATTTGTGTTTGTTAGGACTCGACATGCAACTGCCCAGCCTGGAACACCATTACCAGCGGAATCAACAAGTTGTCCACCGAAACCACCTGTGTAGGTAGGACGGTTTGGTAATGCAAAGTTTATCCCCTCGCGATTCGAGCTGAGCGTGATGCGTGTTGCTGCTGCAATATTGCTGGTTCCATCGTAGTAGAGCGGCAGGTATGCATCGCTCCGTGGGATTGCTTGTGCGATATACGTGTAGCGATTCGATAAGCGGATCTTGTAGTATCCTTCTGCGTTGGTTTCTGCAGTGAAGGTGGGTCCATTCGTCCGATCATCGTCAGCGTGCTGCTCATGATGATTGACGACAGCCATAAATTTCACCCATGCCGCAATTCCACTCCCGGATTCCTCTGCAGTGACGCGTCCGCTGACTGTGTAAACGTGTTCCGTTTCACGTGGCGTTACAACAAAGACCAGCTCAACGACAGAATCAGCACCACATTCGAACGTCAGAACCGTAGCGCTGTCAGCGGTACTGCTCTGTTCATACCATTGAGCTCGATAGTTCCGTCCCTCCGTCACAAATTTGTACTGTCCGGCTGGTAGTCGCATGTGAAACGTCCCTATGTCACCAACTTCAGCTTTTCCCACTCGCACCCATACTATTTCATTGTGACGTGTTATTGCGCGATATGCAATCACAACGCCAGATGAAACCGGTTCGCCACTGGTGTCGCGCACAATTCCTTCGACGAGGATGCAACCGTCGTGCTCTTCATCGCCTACAACGATCCTCCAATCTTGCATTGCGGAAATCACACGCCCTTGAATTTCGATGGTAGCTTTGATAATGACACGAAAAGAGCCGGTCCCGTGTGGCGTCCATGTGACCAGCCCTGTTGTCTCGTCGATCGTCATTCCATCGGGTCCACTGATAAGCTGATAGCGTATTGTGACACCTTGAATTGGTGTTGCTGCACGTGCCTGGTAACGATACTCACTCCCCACCTGTCCCCTTGTGGGCGGTTGGGAAACAAAGCGGAGCAACTCTGACGGAGGCGAATTTGGCGGCACTGTTACGACGCGGATCGTTGAGCGTGGACTCTCCCCATCGCTATTGTACGCAGTGTTGTAGTAGGAGTAGGTCCCTGAATCGAGTGGTTGGTTTGTATAAGTGTACGCTTGCGGATCTCGAGTACCGGCGGGGATCGTCGCTATACGTGTGTATTGGGAGAGATCCTCGGTTGCTCCTGAGGCTCTGTACACGTAATAGCCTGTGGGGCGATCGGATTCGCGCTCCCACTGGCTCGGAAGGCACGAAAGCACTGCTTTGTACTGCCCAGGTGTTTCGGTTGTAGCCCCAGTAGCGGTAAACTCTCGCGGTTTGCTGGGCGCTGCCGCAAACGTGCTGCTAACAAGGAGCAGTGTCGCAATACAAATGATGCGCAATGGTATCGACATTGTAAAACTCCAAATAGTGGAACAAACGATGAACTGGAATCCCATATTCGGTAGCAGTAACAATCGTAGCGATACAGCGTAACAAAATTTCGAAAATTTTTCTTGCTGGGGGCGTTCGTACAAATTGTTACACTGCCCATGGTAGTTTCGTTATTGCACCGAGGAATCGCTCCTTTCTGACTCGATGAATGACAGCGGCGCCCTTAGTGATGCCGAGCTCTACGTACGAATGTGCGATAGCGAACGGTATTCGAAACGCGAACGTGATGAAGCATTTACCGAGCTGTACTACCGTCATTCAGCGCGGATCTATGCGTATTGCCGCCGCATCATGGGCGATGACGAGCTCGCCAAGGATGCATTCTAAGAAGCATTCATGCGATTCTATTCAAGTGCTGATCCTTCACGAACAATGACGAACCTCCCAGCATATCTGCTGCGCATCGCGCGAAATGTGTGCCTCAACCTCAAGCGTAACACACGTCCAACGATCGAACTTGAGGACTTCCATCATGTAACGAGAGTCCACCCTTATGAAAACGACGAGTTAGCAGAGCTACTGTCGCATGCACTTGATCTGTTACCAATCGAATACCGCGAGGCATTTGTACTCCATGAGTACGAAGGTCTCACATACCCCGAGATCGAAGCAATTACTGGTGTCAGTGCAGACGTTGTCAAAGTACGTACCTTCCGTGCTCGACAGAAGCTGCGCAAGATCTTGGCACCTTACTTCTCGGATCGAACTGAAGACAAGAACACTCCAGAGGAATGACCAATGGATTACACCAAGCAATATTCCCAATGGCTGTCGGCTTATCTCGACGGTGAGTTAGAACCAGCGTTCGAAGAACCGCTCTTCAGCGCGCTGGCAAGCCATGCAGACTTACGACGAGAAATGCGCGAGCTGTTAGCCTTGCGACGTGCAGCACGTCACGACCATGCAGTGCTTGTGCCACCGGTAGCCTCTACGAAGGCAATATTCCAAAGTCTTGGCATTGGTGTGGGTGCAGGTATCGGTACGAACATTCTGCAGAACAGTTGGTTTCCACTGCTGAGTGCACTTGGAGGAGGTGTCATCACGTGGCTCGCGATGACATTCCTCTTTACATCACCACCTCCATCGCTTCACATGAATGAGCCACACGATGCAGTCTCTGTGCACACTGCACCTCCGGAGACAACGGTTGTCGAACGCATTGTCTATCGTACTGTGCCATCCGAGCGCACACTAAGCACGGCCACTGTTGCCACCACTAATGTCTCAAAACCATCGCAGACTGATGTTCACCAGAGCCTCAATACGGTTCCGATGTTCGATGAAGCGCAAACACACCGTTCTACGCAAACTCCATATCTTGTTCGCCGTACCGAACGAACACACACAATCACCGATGCCATCACTGAAGAGACACCCGAATTACCTCCACTGCCGTCGTACGAAAACTATCCACAGTTTCGATTGCTTATTCGCGGTCTGGGAACCACTTCTCTCATCACCGTTCCACAGCAGCCCGATCGCAGCTCAGTGTTGAGTACGAGTGCAGTTGGCTTGTTCTACACGCTCAGTGATCATCATGCCGTGGGCATCGAAATCGGTCGCGAACCTTTTGCGATGCAATTCTACGGTTACCAGGAAGACACCCGATTGCGCTTTGAGGCTTATCCAGCCTTGCTCTGGGGGATTCTCAGTTACCAGTACAGAACTAACATCGGCTCCTCATGGGAACCGTTTGCTCAGCTTGGCATAGGTGCAACGGAATTCGGTCTGCTCGGACGAGCGACTGCTGGTATTATGTTTCGTCCTGCACCGTCGGTCGGTGTTATGCTTGGTGTGGAGAGTGCACTCATGCGCTACGTCTATCAATCCAGACCATACTTGACGCCGAACGTTGGTATCACATATGGTGTTCTGTTCCGTTTTTAGGACTACTTCGATGAAGACTCGAACGTTATTTGTTGCATTGATTGCAATCGCAATCAGTAGCTGCGCCGATCCAAGTGTTGTAACGCAGGCTGTTTTCGAAAACCCTAAACCTGTCGAAATCGTGATGTCACCAGAGCATCTTGCTGAAGCCAGCGGTGATGATCAATTCCTTTCAGGCGGGGACGGTCAAGAATACGACTATGTTCTGGAGAACACACCTGGCCAACCGTGGTCATTCCCTACTGTGCAAAGCACCATCGTACTTGATACGACACGCGGACGGCTTCTCCGCTTACGTATCAGCATGATTCCAAAAGCAAAAGATCCACAGGATACTGCTCGATACCGTATCCGTCGTTTCATTCTTGAACTCGATAGCGCAGCAAACCTGTCCATGGAACACGGTGAACGGCAGCTCATCCACGGAGAAGCAGTGTACTATCTCCGTGAAATTGGAATGGATAGAACGGTGATTTATCGCTCAACCCGGATTAGTACAACAAATCCCGACACACCGCGCGAGCTCCGCGATTCGGTCACTTGTATCATCCGCCTTTGGCGGAGTAGCAAACGAACGATAGTTCTAAAACTCACTGCCCTCCACTTTGTACAGGTGGAAAGTCAAGCACCACGAAAGATAGTTCGGCTGCGGCTCAACGCTCTGTTAGAGATTCCGCTGGCGAAGTAGTGCGTATTTTTGTCACCACGCTGGCGGGCATAGCTCAGCTGGTTAGAGCACCAGATTGTGGCTCTGGGGGTCGCGGGTTCGAATCCCGTTGCCCGCCCTCTACTCGGACGAAGAACGACGGAGAGCCCGCTCAACGTCTCGCGCTTTGATATCTTCCCGCCGATCGTAGAGTTTCTTACCACGCACAACTCCAAGTTCAACTTTGACGAACGGTCCGGAAAAGTACAGCTCAAGAGGAATGATCGTCATACCCTTTTCTTCCACCATCGCACGAAGTCGCACAAGTTCCCGTCGATGCAGAAGAAGTTTCCGGGGTCTGGTTGGCTCGTGATTCGCATACGAGCCATGACTATATGGCGCAATGTAGAGATTGAGTAACCAGAGCTCGAGTGAGTGCTTGTCTCGAAATGCTGCATAGGCATCAGTGAGATTCACGTTCCCTTGGCGGAGCGACTTTACTTCACTTCCTTGGAGGATGATCCCTGCTTCCACGCGATGAACAATCTCGTAGAGATGTCGCGCTTTCCGATTTGTGACGATGACACGGTGTGGCCGCTCGGAGCCGTTGCTCATGTGCGCTTCCGCTTCCCGAGGAACTCACTCCATATGTACTGACTCGGTGGCTTCCGACCGCGCCGCGCAAGATCAATGAGAAAATGAGCAGTTGTCTGCACGACCCACTCAAAGTTTTCCACCTGCACAGAGGTTCGTTCCGCATCCGGTGCAGGATTGAGGAAATCTATCGCATACGGAATACCATCGGCTACAGCAAACTCGACTGTGTTGAAATCATACCCCAACGCTGAGCATATCTTGACAGTTAGATCCTCGATGTGCGAGACCATCTCGGGCGCTGGTGTCCACGAAGCGATGTAGCGCTCGTGGTGAGGATTCCGCGGCTCATATGGCATCACTCGAACCCACCGTCGTCCTATGCAATAGCAGCGGTAGTACTCTGTGAACTCAATCGCCTGTTGCAAAACCATACAGAGTTCACCTGTCTGGTCATACGCAGCAAAAAATTCCTCGGGTGAGTGCACCTTATAAACGTGTTTCCACCCACCGCCTGCGTGCGGCTTTAAGAATGCAGGAAATCCAACATACTCAAACACGGCGTCCCAATCCAGTGGATAGATCAAGTTGCGCATTGATTCAGATGTCGTCTCCGGTGGGTGGTGTTTATGTGGTAGGAGCACTGTACGTGGGATTGGAATCCCAATACGCGACATGAGAGCGTAGTTGAAAAACTTGTCGTCTGCGCTCCACCAGAATGGATTGTTCACGACGATCGTACCACCAAGAGCTGCAACCTTGAGTAGTGAACGGTAAAACGGTATATCGTGAGAAATACGATCGAGGATGACATCATACTGCAGTACGGCATCCATTGGCATCGCCCCGACTTTCACGAACTCTGCACGGACGTCTGCCTCATGCATACTGTTGATCCGCTCAACAAGCGCTGGGGGAAAGGTCTGTTCCATCCCGAAGAGAACACCAATGACTTTCATGATACTGGTCCGAGTTAAGTGGAACGAATACACAAATCTACAGGGTGAGGCTCTCGCCTCCAACCGCTTCCTCTGATTCGATTGCAGTACGGACGATGCGTTGCGCGAGCATTTCGATTCGTGATGCAACCGTATGAAGTTCTGCACGGCTGTACGTACGATGCACCATCTCTACTGGAGGTCGCGTCATGATGAGTCGAACGGTAATATGCTCCTGCTCTGGGAAAGCAGACGCTGCAAGGAGTGCGTACACCTCCAGTTGGAGGCGGTAATAGTCCAGCCACTCTCCAGCGGTACGCGTATCGTGGCGATTTGTCTTCCAGTCCCAGATTTCCCATCCACGTGATGTTTCGATGAGTACATCCGGTACCCCGTAAAGAAAGTGTTGTCCGATCGGCATGATCATCGCTTGCTCGATAAATGCTCGAGGGGTATCCTCAAGGAGCCCATTCCTATGCAAGAACGCTAGTGTTTCCTCGACATCCTGTGCAGCTCGACGGCGGACATGGTCGAGCAAATTGCATTGGAATTCTGCTAAGGCACGCTCGACAGCTACAGCTGCAGTGAGCGTCGAACTGCGTGTGATCATGTGTTCTAACGCACGGTGGATGATCTTCCCCGCAAGCGTCCCGACAATGTCTTCCTCACGCTCCAGCCGTGCAAGTGCACGCTTCCACTCATCTTCTCTCGCGGGCAGCCCACAGCGGTAGATGCGATAGTATTCCTTCGGCGAATGCTCATAGAGTAACAGTTGTGATGCAGAGATGATTTCCCCGCTCAGAGTACTTGAAACGCTACCGGTCATTTCCAGGCGTGGTGGCTCCGGTAATTCGGTATCCACTACAACTTCCCTTTGTGGTAAGTTGTAGTGAATCTCAAGTGAAATATCAATTTGCTGGGGAGATTCCCCTGGATAGCGTCGTACAAACCCTCGGAATGGTACTGATTGGACTCTGTAGTCGGAATCCCACTCGAGTCGGAATGCCTCGCTTATCCATGCAAGATAGCTATCGCTCTTTAATGTGCGTGATTTCTTTTCTGATGGCGCAATTGTTCCCGCGATAAACAGGTGATCTTTCGCACGGGTCAACGCGACGTAAAGCAGACGAGATTCCTCCGCTTGTTCCCGCTGCCGCTGTATGAACTTCGCAAGAGCGCCACCGAGGGTGCTCTTACCTTCCACTGAGGTCAGTGTGACTCCAAGCTCCTCAGTAATCACAAGTTGTTGGTGGCGTCCGTTACTTGTCTCATCTGCTCCGAGAAGGTACACAATGGGAAACTCTAAGCCCTTGGCAGCATGAATCGTCATCAGCGTCACAACATTGTCGTCGCTGACGATTGCGGCTTCGGATTCCGTATCCGCAACGATGCGGAGACTGTCAAGCTCTTCGACAAAATCAAGCAAATTCCGAAAGCCACGACGCTCGTACTGCCGTGCCGCTTCGAGGAGCTTTTCGACGTTCGCAATGATTTGCTCAGCTCGTGGCATCGCGCAGATGCGCTGGTACCACTGTGACCGCCGCAAGAGAAGGCGGACCAACATCGTCGGCGGCAATCGCGTTGCAAATGGTAAGAGATCTTCAAGCAACGCATACGCTGCCGCAATGCGTGGCGGAACGTTGGTACTCGTTGCTAACGCAGCAAAGCGTTCGTAGAACGACCCCTCGTGAGGCGGTGCCAGTGCTATGAGTGCAAGCTCGGAATCACTCAATCCGACAACAGGCGAACGGAAGAATGTGGCAACTGCAACGTCATCGTGACGGTTATGCACAAGCCGCAGAAAGGAGAGTACATCGAGCACCTCTTGGGTCTGGTAAAATCCTCGTCCACTCTCGATTCGGAACGGGATACCAGCAGTGCGGAGCGCGTGCACGTACGCTGCAAGTGTCGAGCTTTTCCGGGCAAGGAGCGCAATGTCGCGATACTTCGCTGGACGGAAACCACCTCCGCCATCAGCTTCCGGTGGTCCATCATCCCACACCAAACAGTGCTCACCTGTCGAGGTGACCTGCACGATGTGCCGTGCGACAAGGGTAGCAGTTTCGTTTGCATCGGCACCAATTAACAGTGCAACGGTGCTCTGAGGACACGTTGATGAATCTCGCGTAGAACAAAGCTCTTCATAGCCGACGTCATAGCCACTGGTTTGCTTCGGCATTGCAACCTGCATGACTGCGTTGACCACTGCAACAAGCGTTGGTGTCATGCGGAAGGAGGTTTGCAAGTGAACATCGTGACTACGATCGCTCGCTGTGATTATATCACCCCGTGCTCGCTCGAATACGCGGACGTCGGCACCACGGAATCCATATATACTCTGCTTTGGATCGCCAACGATAAAAAGTTCAGGGAAATCAGGCACAGGGTCATGAAGGGGGACAAGCCGTTGCAGCAGCTCATACTCCAATGGGTCAGTGTCCTGAAACTCATCCACGAGGATGTGTTCGATTTCCCAACGCAGTCGTTTACGGACATTGGCATGGTTCAAAAGCTCAACAGCGCGTCGTTGGAGGTCATCTGGCTCGAATGCTGCGATGGATGCTTTTTCCGCATCTACGTATCGGAGTGCGGCCGAAGCAATCTCCATGATCGTTGCGGCTGCTGACTCGGCGCGCTGTTCCGTAGGCAAATCATATCTGAGAGCCTGTTGAAGGATCCCTGCCCAGCGTTTCGCTGCTCGTGCTTCCGTCGAATCTGCAAGGCGCTTCCATTTTGCTCGCAGAGAACCATCCTTTGTATGAAACAGATCGAGAGCAACTTGGAGTGGTTCATTGCGATCACTGCCAAGACTGAAGTCCGATTGAACTGCTCTTCGAGCAGACAACACATTAGTTTCCTGGTCCCGTGACACGTCATCATCGCGCTGGAGCAGATTCTCCCATAGAGAGACAAGTTGCAGCGCTATCTGATGAACCGCACGTTCACATCGCTCTAAGTATGGCAATGGGTGGTTTGCTCGAACAACGCGTACCGGTGTCGTCAGTATTCGCTCAAGGTGACGCTCAACCTCCTGATATGAACCGAAGACACGAATCAGATCACCCAGATTCTCGCGGCGGTTATCTCCAAGCCACTCTTCGATGACCGAACGTATCGCCCGCTGTCTCAGATGACGGCGGTCAGTCGCACTGAGTTCACTGAAGACGGGCGGAACTGCTGCCTCAATCGTGAAACGTCGGAGGAGAGTACTGCAGTAACTGTGAAAAGTGGAAATGTTCGCTCTGAGCAAACGCTCCCGTAGTGTACGAACAACTACCAGTTCATCAGGCTGTTTTGCTTGAGCATACAAATGGTCAAGTCGCTCCGCTACCCGATTGAGCATCTCGGCAGCAGCTTTCCGCGTAAACGTCATCGCTACGATACAGCGGACATCAACTCCCTCGAGCAAAAGTCGAATGTAACGCTCAACGAGTACGCGCGTTTTCCCAGAACCTGCACTGGCAGAAACAATCAGCGGTCCCGCTTCAGTTACTGCTCGGCACTGCTCAAACGTGAGGGATGCCGGCTGGTACTGCAGCAGTGATGCCATCACTACAGACCGCGGCGAAGCCGTGCGATGGGGATTTTCATCTGCTCCCGGTACTTAGCAACCGTCCGTCGCGCGACATTATAACCGCGCTTTTTAAGCTCCTTGCTGATCTTATTGTCGCTGAGTGGGTTGCTCTTCGGTTCATCTTCGATTAGCTTACGGATGAGCTCTTTAATCACGCGCGTCGAGACTTCCTCACCATTATCTGTCAGAAGTGATTCGCTGAAAAAGTACCGTAGCTCGAAAATGCCGTATTCGGTTTGAACGTACTTGCCACTGACGACGCGACACACGGTGGAAATATCAAGTCCTGTCGCATCAGCAACATCCTTGTAGATGAGTGGCCGCAGGCCAGAAGGTCCCTGTTCGAAAAAGCGTCGTTGGAGGTGTGCAATTGCGGTCATGACTTTGAGCATCGTCACCTTGCGCTGTTGGAGAGCCGCCAGGAGGAATTTCGCATCCTCCTGCTTGCGGTGGAGCCACTGTCGCGTTTCGCGGTTGAGCGACTTTTGCGCCTGACGACGGAGTTGTTGATACGCTTCGCTGAGTCGAACGCGTGGGAGAAGACTATCGTTGAGTGAGACGAGGAGATCGCCCGATTCTTCGTCACGCTCGACGATGAAGTCAGGCACAATGGTGAGTGCTGCATCAGTGAACGTTTGCCCACCATATCCCGGCTTCGGATTAAGACGTCGGATAACGTCAACTGCATGGCGGAGATCATCCTCACTTACTTTGAGCTTTGTCGCAATCTCGCCGTAGTGTTTTTCCGCTAAATCGTCAAACGCTTCCTCGAGTACACGGAGTGCGATTTGTTCGTGAGCCGTACGCTCTGGCAACGCTCGGAGCTGCGCAATGAGGCATTCTTTGAGATTCCGACTACCACAGCCAGCCGGTTCAAGAAGTTGGATCTGCCCGAGAATGCGTTCAGCATCTTCGAGCCGGAGTGGGGCCAGTCCACCTGCATCTTCCCCACGTTGAGCACGCTCGAAGAGCATATCGGCAATGCGATCGTTCGCTTCTTCTAACACTTCCTTGAGTGGACGCCGTAAATAGCCATCGTACTCAAGGCTGCCAATGATCTGCTCGGCAAGGATTTGCTCAGCGGGTGTCAAGTTTAAGTACTGAACCTGCTCGAGTAATTCCTCTTCAAACGATGGAACATCCCGAATCCGTTCAATAAACGGTTCATTTTCCTCGTCGTCTTCCGTTCTGTGCGACGGTTCCGACTGCCCCCATTGCTCGGTAAAATAGTCGAACATCGTCTCCCGATCTGCCTCAGTGGTGTAGGGTTGCTCGGGTGAATCACTAAGCGCAATGGAAGATGCATCGAAGCCGATCTCACTTGCCACTCCGCCGTCGTAGGGTGTGCGCTCATCGTACTCACCTCCAGAAGCGAGCATCTCTGGCTCCGATCCCCGTTCCGTCCATGGAATTTGCTCGAAATCTTCGCTGATTTCCTCCAACATCGGATTTTCTTCGAGTTCCTGTTTGATGTACTGCTCGAGCTGGAGTGTCGGCAGCTGCAGCAGCTTGAGGTATTGGATTTGCTGAGGTGTTAGCGTTTGCTGCAGCTTCGGTGCAAGGGTTAGCTTCAGCTTGGGCATGGCTCCTCCGCACCGTGGATTGACATCGAAAGAGCATCAGCACATACAATCCAGTCTACACCGAACGCACGTTCGAGCGCGTTACGAACAGTATGGTAAACGGTTTGACCACGCTGCGTTCCAACCTGCTTTGCGATATTACATTCCAGATAGCGCTCCACATGCAGCGCTCCGCTCTTGGTTTTGCGCACAGGGAAAAGGTGACACGACAACGGCTTGGGAAAATCAATCTCACCTCGTTCCCAAGCACTCTGAAAGGCGCATCGCGCGATGCCATCATTAACCAATGCAAAGACACACTCACTTCCGCCAACTGTGGTGGTCACCCATTCGCCAGTGGGAGTTCGTTCGGCAAATCCCTCTGTTGCGATGATTGCTCGAGCTGCTGGCGAGAGCATTGGTGCGATCGTTGGAAGGACTTGTTCGATTACGGCAATCTCGTGTTCATCGAGTGGAGCACCATAGCAGTTCGGGATAGTGCAGCATGCACCCTTGCACTGTGCAACATCGCACGCAAAGGGCTCTGTGAAGATCTCGAGATCAACTGCATGCATACCGATTGTAACTGGGTGCTCCATGTTGATTCGATCGAAACACCAATGCAGGTACCGTGGGAGATAGATGTCATCTACTGAGCGCAAATTACACAACACATTTTCTCTTGGGACAACACGAATTTTGCAATAATAGTAACACGGTCATACCATCACCGCATACCATGGATATTTCCATGCTCGTCCCACTTGCGTACGGGACAGAAGAGCTTGAAGCAGTCGCAATCGTGGATATTGCTCGTCGGGCGGGAATCCGAGTTCGTGTAGCTGGTGAGAGTGAAAACATTATCTGCTCGCGCGGCATCCGTATTGCGCCAGATTGCTTGTGGCAAGACCTCGACGACAGTGATACATTCGATGCGATTGTGCTGCCTGGTGGTCGCGTTGGTACTGATCGCTTCATTGAGAGTGAGGAGATCACACATCTTCTCCGTCGTCACGCTGCAGAGGGTGCTCTGATCGGCGCGATCTGTGCTGCACCGCTTGTGCTCCATTATGCCGGTGTACTACCACCATCCTGTGCACTGACAAGTCACCCTTCCGTCGCTGCAGAGTTGCAACACTACGACTACCGCACCGACCGCGTCGTAGAGTCTGGTGCGATCATCACCAGCAGGGGTGCAGGAACTGCAGTTGAGTTTGCACTGGCTCTGGTCAGAGCACTTGCCGGAGATGCAATCGCTCGCGAGGTATCTACCTCAATCGTTGCCTTCTGAATGCATCCGAACATCGAATGGTATTTGCTTGATACCGATCGATGGTTTGGGATTGAGTGTTATGCAGCCAGTGGGGATCATGCGCTCTGTATTGTACACGGCTTTCGATCATGGCACCGGTGGGGCTTTATTCCACTGGTCGCTCGCTGGTTTGCTGAGCGCGGTATTGCGACGTACGTCCTTGCGCTTCCATCGAGCGGTTACGGACCAGACGGGTTCGCACTTACGCGATTTGAACATACAACAATTACCGATGATCGCGCTGCTCTTGGGCGAGCAATAGAACTCATCTGTGATCAACACACGCACCTGGCCGGTCTCGGGCATTCACGAGGTTGTTTGCTCTTAGTGCTCGAACACTCTGCGTTTGAACGCTTCGTGTTATGGTCCCCACCGGCTGGTTTTGGTCGCTGGAGTCCTCGCCTTCGTTCCCAATGGCGTCGTGATGGTACACTTCTGATGGGAATCCATCCTGAGTTAGGAACGCCTCTTCAGCTTGGGATAACGTACTTGGACGACCTTGAGCAGCATCACTACAATGACGAGCTCGACTGCGCGCTTCAATCGTGCCGTGCACCAACGTGTATCATCGTTGGTGCACAAGATGTCGTCACACCACCATCCGAGGTGGAGAGAATTGTCCGTCGGTTACCTCCACTCTCCACCCAGTATCACATCATCCCCGCAACAGGACACACCTTCGGCGTTGTCCACCCTGCGACTCAGATAACGCCAGCACTGGCAGAGGCACTGGTTCGGACAAGTTCGTTCGTTGATGCCTGGCGCACCACTTCCTAACTTCGCTGCACAATCCGATGCCACATACGATGATAACACCGCGTAATCTTACGCACAAAACAAAAATTGTCTGCACTGTTGGACCTGCAATCGGCACAGAAGATAAACTCACAGCGGCAGTCGCTGCAGGTGCTTCTGCGTTTCGATTGAACATGAGCCACGGGACGCATGCCCTCCATCAGGAGTATGTCGCAGCGATCCGCGTCGCCGAGAAGGTAACAGGAACTCACATTCCAATCATCGTTGACCTCCAAGGTCCGAAACTGCGCGTTGGCGACCTTGAAAGTGGCATCACTCTCGTTCCAGGACGCGAGGTCATTTTAGCTGATCCTGCAGTCGTCCGCCGCAAGCGAATCAAATTCCCTGACGGAGCTATCCCTGTCGAATATCCTACCATCGCAAAAGATCTCAAGCCCGGCGACACCATCCTGTTCGACGACGGACTGCTTTCGGTGAAAGTGACTGACGTCCGTGATCCATTTGTCAAAGCAGTCGTCCTCTACGGTGGTTTACTCCGTTCACGCAAAGGCATTAACCTACCGAACGTCTCTGTGTCCGCAGCATCAATGACTGCGAAAGATCGGCGTGACTTAGAGTTTGCTATCGCCGAAGGTGCCGACTACGTCGCGGTTTCGTTTGTTCGTTCCCCGCAGGATATTGAGTTCGTGCGTCGTTTTCTTGCGCAGCGGGAAGCAAGCATTGGAATTATCGCCAAAATTGAAAAACCGGAAGCAGTGGAGGCGATCGAGGATATCATCGCCGCAAGTGATGCGATCATGGTGGCACGGGGTGACCTTGGAGTGGAAATACCTGCCGCACAGGTTCCATTGGTGCAAAAGCGAATCATCGCACTCTGCAATCAGGCTGGCAAGCCGGTCATCACCGCAACACAGATGCTCGAGTCAATGGTCACCAATCCACGTCCAACCCGAGCCGAAGCAAGCGACGTTGCGAACGCTGTGCTCGACGGAAGCGATGCTGTAATGCTCAGCGCTGAAACAAGTGTCGGAGCGTACCCGATCGAATCTATCGCGATGATGCGAACCATCTGCACAGAAGCAGAACGCGAGTTACTGAGCCAACGTCGCCGTGCAGCAACGTTCCAACCTATCCCATCGGCAAGTACGGAGAACACCGACGCTATCGCCGCTGCTGCGGCACTGATTGCTGAACATCGGAAAATTGATTGCATCGCCACGTTGAGCTACTCAGGCGAAACCGCGCGTCTTGTGGCCGCACGTCGCCCTCGGAGTATCATCATAGCCGTCAGTACCGTCGCCGAAACGCTCCGCAGAGTCGGGCTTTATTGGGGTGTGTACGGGATGAAGCTCGATGAGATAACAACCACGGACGAAACGATTGAACACATCAAGAAACTCTTTCTTGGAAAAGGTTACTTTCACGGGGGTGCGACGGTGCTCTTTACCATTGGTCGGCCGCTTGTGGCACGTTCGCGTACGAACATGCTCTCCATCGAAACACTCTAACGGTAGTGGACTCTGATGATGCGACGCTGCATATACTCAAACGCGCCTGATTCCACATTCCATTCCAAGCGTACACGCATCGGGATTCGCATTCCACCAATATTCTGCCAATCTTCGCAATACATTGTACACTGCTCCCGCTCATAGCCAGTATCAGCGTCACGGTACTTATCGAGTGTAACAATGCGCTCGACGTCTCCTTCCGGGGTGAAGTAAAAATCCGCTCGAACGGTGATGTCCCGATCGCTGAGCACTGCGCGTGCAGCATCATCACGTCCAAGCGATTCCCAGTGCAACATCCCGCCAGGCACAAGCGAGGTAGGGAACCAGACTGTTTCCATGAGCACGCGTACTAACAACGCTTCACACGCTTCGGGACCATCGGGATCAAACAGAACAAATGCACCCCAAAATTTGAGGTTGCCTCGACCGACACCACCTGCGTAGAGAAGCTCGATCGTGTACCATCGCACAAGCGAATGCCAAACTCTCGCACGCCAGATCATACCGGGTACCGTCCCAGTGTACACCGCTCGTGCCCTGAGCTTCCCCCACTTGGGATAAGCAAACGAACGGAACTGGCCTTCCTCCCATAGCTCAATCCATTCCGCAACAGGTGCATTGCCAACAGCACGCCGTAAGTACCGTTCAACCGGCGCTGGCAGCGCTTGGAGTGACTGTGGAATGAGCACTTGCTGGCGCCGATGGATAATTGCTTCGCGTAGTCGCCGAAGCAACCGACGACGCCGAAGCCGCGCACTTGCAGAAGCAACAAGTGCAATCAGTACTACTGCTCCCACAGCAGCAAGCACAATGAACCGCAATTTTTCCACCATCACATCCTCCGAACTCCGTTGATTCAACCTATCATTACTGCTCTACAGGCGGTGGTGCGCACCGATGGTTGCAATATGCAGAGTCAAATCTCATCGAGAGGGCGGCGCGGTTTTTCGCGCAGTGCACGAAAGTGGGTAGCTGTCATACCCGTCACCTGCTTGAATTGGTTCGACAAATGATGTACGCTGCTGTAGCCGAGACGATACGCGATTTCCTTCAAGCTCAGTTCGTCGTACGCGATAAGTTCTTTGACGCGCTCAATTTTCTGCTCAATGATGTATCGCTCGATCGTCTTCCCTTCGAGCTGAGAAAACAAGCGTGAGAGTTTGGCATATCGCACTCCGACCACCTGCTCTAAGTACTCGGAAAAGACGATACGTTCGAGCAACTCTTCATCATCGCTGTAGAGCACTTCAATGATTGCAGCCTTGACTCGCTCAACAATAGCATGGCGATGATCATCGAGCAACTCAAAGCCGAGCGACTCCAGGCGTGCAGCAAGTGTCGAATATTCCTCGCGACTAAGTGAGCGTTGGAGTAGAACCTCTCCTAACCGGATTGCAATAGGTTCGATCCCCATGGCGGCAAGCTCCTGCTTAATAGCAATGATGCACCGACGGCACACCATGTGTTTGATCGCGAGTCTTGTTACGGACGATGGCATAGTTCGTTGATGAGTGTTCGAATCTTCGTTTGTTGACGCTCATAGCAGAACTCTCGTGCGGCACGCTCGGCGTAGATACGATACTCGTCAGCACCTGCGTGTAGCAGAAGAATTGCCTCAGCAAGTTCTCTTGCAGTCGCTGTAGTCGGACAGCAGACACCGAAAGGATATGCACGAAGCACCTCGCGCATCGCAGGCAGATCGCTTGCAAGCACTGGAACGCGAGCCATGGCATACTCGAAGAGCTTATTCGGAAGCGCAAGCTCGTAGCTGTGTGTTATGGGCTCGATCCAAGACCACCCAATATCTGCCGATGCGGTCCATTCAAGCAGTTCGTGATATGGAACGCTGCCGAGCAGGTGTACACGGTTTGCTACGCCGTGGCGTCGCGCATGGTATTGGATCGCGCCAGCCAACTCGCCATCACCAAGGATGCATAGATGGGCTGAATCCACCTGCGCTATTGCCTCGACTGCACGGAGCAATCCACGCCCTGTGTGGAGCGCCCCCTGGTAAAGCACAACGATAGCATCCTGCCCTATCTGACAGTGTTCACGCAATCGGTTGCTTCGAATTGGTGTAGCATAGAAGGGAACGTTGAGCACAACCTCTGGGGGTGTGTGGAGTTTGAGGAGAGCAGTTAATTCCTCAGCATCCCGATTCCCACTTGTCACAACACGGTCAACCCATCGAATGAGTATGCGTTCGTACCATGCAAGAAGTCGCTGTGCGTGAGGTCTTTGAGCAAGTGATCCAAGGCTGCTATAGATCTCGCGTGCATCATACACAACGCGTGCCTTCCATCGCCACCGAAGCACGACCGCTGGCAAGAGCGAATACACATCCGCTGCCCAGACGACGTCCACCTTCGTTCGTAGCACACGCCAAATGAGCTTTGCGACAAATCGAACCCATCGCATGATCATGCGTCCCGAACGTCGCACGACAACAGCACGCCGCTGCCATTGAGAGCTCGATCCAGGCTCCGTATTCCAGAGTGTCACATTGCATTCCGACGCAAGAGTACGGCAGATGTTGAGCGCGCGGGCATCATACCGTGCATCAGCAAATGCCAGGACCGCAACGCGACATCGAGCCTTTTCAGCCATCGCAGGCACTGGAGAGTACTTCTTCCGCTCGTGCCACGAGCGCTGTCGTTACGTCCTCGTCGGGCGATTCAGCGATGATGCGCACGATAGGTTCAGTGTTCGAGGGACGGATGTGTATCCAACGGTCGTGCCAACTAAAACGGATGCCATCTTCTTCCCAGATATGCTCAGCATCCGAGAACGTGGTGCGAAGGCACTGCTGCACAGTTGAAAAGGCACCGTTCAACTGGATGCGTCGTTTCTTCATCAGAAGTGGTTGCTCAAGGACACGGTGATCCCATTGATGATCGTCGAGCGTTTTCCATAGCGACAAGATTAACGTTGCTCCAACGAGGCTGTCGCGGCCCCAGTGGCAGGCGGGCAGAATGACGCCACCACTCCCTTCGCCACCAATGATTGCACCAGCCTCCCGCATACGAGCTACCACATTGATCTCTCCCACAGCCGAACGGAGAACACGCCCTCCATACCGTGCCGCAACGTATTCAACCTCAGCCGTCGTTGAAGCATTAACGACGACCGTTCCACCAGGATGCAAACGCAGCACCGCTTCAACGGCAAGCACGATGGTTTTCTCTTCGCTGATGGGTTGTCCGGTATGATGCACAAGTACTAAGCGATCTGCATCCGGATCAACAGCCAGTCCTAATGCAGCACCACGGACGTGCGTTTCCGTGCAGAGTTCCCCCAAGTGTTCCGGTAGTGGCTCAGGAGGATGAGGAAATCGGCCGCTCCCATCGCAAAAGAGTGCAATGGGCTCTCCGCCTAGCCATTCCACAAGCTGCACCAATGCGCGCGAGCCACTTGCATTGACTGCATCAAGCACAATACGCGCACCAGCAATCCCACCACGCGCACGGAAGTCCTCTACAAGTGGCACGTGTGCTAACGCATCGAGATGTTCCGCAATTGGATCGCTGTGCCGAGTGCGTCTCCCACGCCGCTGCACACGTGGCAGACGGTTCACATCAGCTGCGCTCCACAGCAACTGTGCCCGCTCTGGTGCGATGAATACGCCGCTTGAGTCTAAAAACTTCAATCCATTCCACTCTTGACCGTTGTGGGATGCAGTAATCACGATGCCACCAGCAGCACGCGCATGTTCGACAATGAGCTGCACCGTTGGTGTTGGGACAGTACCAAGATCCAGAACGTCCCGTCCTACTGAGCAAAGCTCCTCACACACGAGCTCACGAAGTGCACCACCTCCAATTCTGCCATCATCACCAACTACCAGCACTCCATCAGGTTGCAAGGCAGCAAATGCTCGCACATGCCGCGACACAAGTTCGGCAGAGAGTGCGCCGTCACTGATTGTTGCTCGAAGACCCGAGATTGAGCGAAGAATCGGCATCGTTCTTTCTATTGGCGAACATCCACATCACGGACGCTGCAAAATTGGCTGCCAGTCGCGCGGTCCGCTCATCAATATCAACGGTCGGATTGACCTCGACGATCTCCACAAGACGACATCGTGGTAGTGCACTGATGCGTTCGATGACACGGAACACATCAGCAGGCTGGAAACCATCGCTTGCGGGAGCGCTCACACCTGGTGCAAACGCTGAAGCCAGTGCATCCATATCGAGCGAAAGCATGATACCATCGCAACCATCGAGACGTGCTGTGACATCATCGAGAGCACTCTCGAGTGAGCATCGGCGAATGTCGTCGAGCATCCAAACGGTATGCCCACGCTGGCGCACGTATTGAACGTGGTATGCTGATGCAGCGAAGCGTTGCGTCCCAAATTCCACGAGCACGGAAAGATGGCTCTCGGGATCTTCGATGAGCTCACGGAATGGAGAGCCGGAATGACTACCGTCCTCAGTCGGAATGCGTACGTCAAGGTGAGCATCAACGTTGACGATTCCTAATCGCTCGACTCGTTTGCCGAGAGCACGTCCATCGGGTAAGGCAATGTCGTGTCCTCCCCCAAGCACGACAATCGAAGCTCCACAATCGAGAAGACGACCGATAACGTATTCTTGCTCCCGGTGCAGTTCTTCTAACGACAACCCCTCGGTACGGAGCATGCCACAATCACACATGTTCACCTCCGGTGAGAGCATTTGCTCACCGATGCTGGCAGCAAGTTTAGCCAACGCTGCTCTTATAGCGGCAGGAGCGCCCGCCGCACCGCGCCGTCCACCGTTCCGCAACACCCCAATATCCTGGGGCACACCAATGAGTGCAACCAACGGAGACTCTTCGCTCCATTCCTCCAATGGGACAAGATAGTCACCGAAACGCCGGTCCTGCTCCTCGCGTCGAGGTACAGCAGTTACCCTCGGTGATATGCAAAAACCAGCCAGTTCCCGTACGTGCATCGGAAGGCGTAAGAACATCAAACGATGAGCGAAAATAGTCGTCAGTGAACAGTAATTTCGCTCCAGTCATGGTATCAAGACCTCGACAATCGGTCTTGTGTTAAGCGTGAGGTTGTACATACACCCATGAGTTTCTCCGCTGATAATCAGAATGACCCCATCTCATAATCCCAACGAAGAGCAATACCTGCAACTTGTACGGACCATCCTCGAGCAGGGTTCGCCACGAGAGGATCGGACAGGTGTTGGGACGCTCTCAATTTTTGGGTACCAAATGCGGTTCGATTTGCGGAGAGGATTCCCACTCCTTACGACGAAAAAGCTTCACGTTCGCTCTATCGTTACAGAGTTACTGTGGTTTCTCCGTGGGGAGACGAACGTTGAGTTTCTCCACCAACACGGTGTGACAATCTGGGATGAGTGGGCAGATGAGCAGGGTGAGCTTGGGCCGATTTATGGCAAACAGTGGCGCCAATGGCAGTCACCCAGTGGACAGACGATCGATCAACTTGCCTGGGTAATCGAGGAATTAAAGCGCAACCCTACCAGTCGGCGTCTTGTCGTGAGCGCATGGAATGTAGGCGAGCTCAATGCAATGCGGCTTGCTCCGTGCCATGTACTGTTCCAATTCTACGTTGACGGTCCCTGGATTTCACTCCATCTCTACCAACGCTCGGCGGATGTCTTTCTGGGTGTACCGTTCAACATTGCATCGTACTCACTCCTGCTCGCGATGGTCGCGCAGGTGTGTGAGCTTCGCCCTGCCGAGTTCATCCACTCGCTCGGGGATGCGCATCTTTACCGTAATCATCTCCAACAGGCTCGACTTCAATTAGAACGCGTCCCATTTGATCCGCCGACGTTGTGGCTCAATCCGGAGGTGCGTTCGATCGATGCATTTTCGCACGATGACATTGCGTTCGTCAACTATCAAGCACATCCCCATATCAAAGCTGAGGTAGCTGTGTGATGGATTCGATGGGTACATGGACAGACGGACTCTCTCTTGAGCAGTGCCGCCGGTGGTTAAAAACGTTGCCCGAAAAACGAATAGCGGTCGTTGGTGATCTGATGCTCGACCACTACTACCTTGGTACGGTCCATCGAATCTCACCCGAAGCACCAGTACCGGTCGTTGAGCTGGAACGCCAGACCTGGCGGCTTGGGGGAGCAGCGAACGTTGCGCATAACTTGCGTATGCTCGGTGCGGAGGTACTTCTCTGTGGTGTCGTTGGTGATGATAGCGGTGGCGACCAACTCCGATGCCTTGCCAGCGAGGACGGCATCGAATCTGATGGTATCATCACCGACATCGAACGACCGACGACGATTAAGACTCGCATCATTGGGAATAATCAACAGCTCCTTCGGCTCGATCACGAACAGCGAACACCAATATCCAGCGCCGTTGTTGATCGGATATTGAACGTGCTTGATAGTTCACCAGAACTTGCGGCAATCATTTTCGAAGATTACAACAAAGGCGTTCTTCACCAGTACAGCATCACACCGCTCATCTCGTGGGCACAGGAGCGCTCGATACCCGTTCTGGTGGACCCGAAGTTGGACAATTTTTTCGTTTACCAAGGTGCGACAGTCTTCAAGCCAAACCAGAAAGAAGCATACTACGCACTTGGGATACCACTGGAACGCCAAGAGGACATCGTGCATGTTGGTCGTCTGCTCATCGAACGGCTAAGCGCACGCAACATTCTCCTCACGCTTGGGAGTCGTGGGATGATGCTCTTGGAGGAGGGAGGCAATCACTGGCACATTCCGTCGGTAGCTCGGCATGTGGCAGATGTATCAGGCGCTGGAGATACTGTCATCGCTACAGTTGCTGCAATGATGACTGCAGGAGCATCGCTGCTCGAGGCCGCTGCTATTGCCAATATTGCTGCGGGCGTCGTATGTGGTGAACCAGGTGTAGTTCCGATCACAGTTTCATCCCTCTTAGAGGAGTTGACTCTCCATGCACGCCCTCACAGCATGGCTCTGGAGAAGCTTCCCAGCAGCAAATAGCGGTGCCATGCTGTAAATTGCGATTCCAAATTTTGCATCACAGTGTCACTGTTCCGGAGGCGAACCCTTGAAAGGGAAAGTCGGCAAGGTACTGACCATCATCATTCCAATAGTCCTGGCGATCTTTTTGCTCTATCCAACATGGCGTGCGCAACAGATGGCCGCCGAACGAGCGAGCTTAGATTCTGCATCCCAAGTCCTGTGGGATCAAACCAATGGCGAGGAATTTCGTAAAGAAAAGCTTCGCGCCCTCAAGCTTGGTCTCGACTTGCGAGGTGGGATGTATGTGACGCTCGAGGTGGACGTCGTCCGTCTGCTCGAAGAAGCTGCCGACCGTGCAGCAGTTGATGAGACGTTCGAGCACGTCATCGAAGAAACACGTCGCCAAGCAGAGCAAAGCGATGAAGAAGTACTCGACATTTTCTTACGAAACTTCGATCGTATTGCCCGTCCGCAAGGAAAGTCGCTGGTGACGTACTACGAACTTGTTGACGTCCGCGACATCAGCGAAGAGCGCATCGTCGAGCGTCTCAAGCGCGATATCAACGAAGCTGTGGACCAAGCACTCCAAGTGATTCGCCAACGGATCGACAAGTTCGGCGTTACTGAACCCACAATCCAAAAGCAAGGTTCACGGCGCATCTTACTCGAGCTCCCTGGCGTCCAAGATGAGCGCGAAATGCGGCAGCTCCTTCAGACTACAGCACGACTTGAATTCAAGTTGCTGCGGCACGGAACAGATGTCCTCTATGCATTTCTCAACATTGACCGTTACTTGGCAGGCAAGAACACATCCGTCTCCGATACATTACGGCGAGCGGATACGACATCTGCTGGCGACACAACAGCACGCGCTGCAAATGACACGTCGGGCAACGATTCCTACGAGGGACTTTCCGACGAAGAAAAAGCAGCCAAGTTCCGTCGTGAGCATCCCTTCCTTTCGCTGTTTGCTGGTCAAGTCCTCATTGGGGAGCGTTACCAGCCATTCGATATTGCAGAGTCAGTCATCCCTAAACTTCCAGCAGATGCGGAATACTACTTCTTGACCAACGAGGACGGGAAGCGACAACTGCAGTCAATCCTGGCTCGTCCCGAGATCCGTCGCATGTTGCCAGCAGATGTCGAAATCGCGTTTAGCGCGAAACCCGAACGTGGAAGCGAAAACACGCCGAACCGTACGTACGCGATGTACGTCCTCAAGCGTGATCCCGAGCTCACCGGCGATGTGGTCACCGATGCATACGCAACGTTCGATCAAATGAGCAATCGCCCGATGGTGCTCATGTATATGAACAGCGAAGGTGCCGAACGATGGGCAAAAATCACCGGAGCAAACATTGGCAAGCGGATCGCGATCGTCCTCGATGGAGAAGTCTATAGCGCACCGGTCGTGCGGAGTAAAATCACTGGCGGTAGCTCACAGATTGAAGGGATGGCGAACGTTGAGGAGGCAAAACTTCTCCAAATCGTCCTCAAAGCCGGTGCGCTAAAAGCTCCGGTCAAGATTATCGAAGAACGTGTGGTCGGGCCGTCGCTCGGCGAAGATTCAATCCGTTCGGGCATTTCTGCAAGTCTCATCGCTTTTGCACTCGTCGTTCTCTTCATGGTATCTTACTACAGCATGGGTGGTGTGGTAGCTGTCATTGCAATGCTCATCAACGTGATGCTCAACCTCGGAATACTCTCTGGATTCGGGGGGACACTCTCCCTTCCAGGCATTGCTGGGATTATCCTCACACTGGCAATTGCGGTGGACGCCAACATCATCATCTTTGAACGAATTCGCGAAGAGCTCCACCATGGCCGCAGCGTCCGTGCGAGCGTGGATGAAGGGTTCCGTCATGCACTCCCACCCATTATTGACTCCCACGTAACGACGTTCTTGACAGGGCTTATCCTCTTCGTGCTCGGGTACGGACCGATTCAAGGATTCGCAACAACCCTCATGATAGGTATTCTGACGACACTCTTTACAAGCATCATCGTTTCCCGTGCAATCATTGATCTCTTGCTTGCGCGTAGCCCGAGCGCACGGATCAGCTTCGGTGAAGTTCTCGCTGCTCCTTAACGCTAATGACCATCACACGAATCAAATAAGCTATGGAATTTTTCGGTAAAACTTCGATAGACTTTCTCGGTAAACGCCGCATCTTCCTCCTGGTATCTGCGGTCGTCAATCTTGTTGGGCTTGTCCTTCTCCTCTTTGGTGGTCTCCGTTTAGGGATTGATTTCCTTGGAGGTACTGAAATCGCTCTCCGCTTTCGATCCGAACAGCACACCGACGCCATTCGCAAGGCAGTCGCAACCGCCGGCTTTCCAAATGCTGAAATCAAGTCGTACGGTAAGGCAAACGAATTTCTCATCCGTGTCCCAGAAATTGGTGGTCACGGCGAACAGTCAGCATCATACCGTATCGTGAACGGACTGCGGAGTGCCTTCCCCAACGAAACGATCAACATTCTTAAGGAAGACCGTATCGGTCCTAAAATTGGGAGCGAGCTTCGCTCAAAAGCGTTGATCGCTGTGCTCCTTGCAATCGTTGTGATTCTGTTGTACATCGCATTCCGCTTTGAGTTCATCTACGGCTTGGGAGCTGTTGTCGCCCTCGTGCACGATGTATTCGTCGCGCTGACGTTTGTCCTCATCGGGCAGAAGTTAGAAATTCTCAATCTCGAGTTTAATCAAGGCGTGCTTGCAGCATTGCTCACGGTCGTTGGTTTTTCGATTAACGACACGGTGATCATCTTCGACCGCATACGCGAAAATCGTGAGAAGCACAAAGGGATGGCTCTAGTCCCGCTGATGAATCTTTCGATTAACGAAACGCTCAGCCGTACCATCAACACTGTGCTGACAGTGGTTCTCGTGCTTGCGACATTGCTCGCTCTCGGTGGTGAAGTCTTGCACGGATTTTCGTTCACAATGCTTGTCGGCATTATCACAGGAACCTACTCTTCCATTTACATTGCCAGTGCATTTGTCGTGTGGTACACCGAGCGGATCAAGAAAGAACCAGTAGAGTCAACCGAACCGCGGCAACCGAAAATTCTCCGTGCACTCAAAGAAGCATAGCGCGATGGACAAGACAAGTCACGAAAAGTCCGTCGTCGTTCCACTCCCTGCTCACATGGTCGGTGGCCAAGACGCGGTTGAGATTACCGATCGCGTTCGGCAGCTTGTCTCAAGCGGTATCGAGCATGTGATTTTCGACTGCAGTCGTGTCGAGATTATCAACTCCAGCGGACTTGGCACACTCATCACCGCGCTGACGACACTCCGTACCAGTGGCGGACGCTGTACGCTCGCTGCAGTTCCAGAAAAAATGCGCACACTGTTAGAACTCACACACCTGGAGAGCATTTTCCTCCTTGCGGATTCTGTCGCCGCTGCACTCGAAGGATAATCACCAATGGTCACTGTAATCGTCGGCGCTCAATGGGGCGATGAAGGCAAAGGGAAAATTGTAGATGCACTCGCTGAGCAGACTGATATTGTTGCACGCTATCAAGGGGGCGCAAACGCTGGGCACACGCTCGTGTGCGACGGTAGGACAATCGTACTGCACCTGATTCCCTCCGGCATTCTCCACGAAGATGTCCAGTGCGTCATCGGGAACGGTGTCGTTCTCGATCCTGTTGCGCTGCATCAAGAGATTGCAATGCTCGAGCAACTTGGAATTACCGTTCGAGGACGACTCTTCATTAGCCACAAAGCGCACGTCATCATGCCATACCACAAGCTGCTCGACCGCGCTCGCGAGCAGCAGCAAGGTATTGGCACCACGGGCCGAGGAATTGGTCCTGCCTACATTGACAAATACTCGCGCGTGGGAATTCGCGTAGTGGACTTGCTCGATCGGCACGTCCTCGAAGAAAAGCTTCGTACTAACCTTGCAGAAAAGAACGCACTGCTCGAAAAACTCTACCATACCGAGCAACTCGACGTCGAAGCGATCGTTGCAGAGTATCTCGAATTCGATCGCTCGATTGACGAATTTGTCACCGATACAACGATGCTCCTCCACAACGCCATCCAAGAGGGGAAGCACATCGTAGCAGAAGGTGCACAAGGTGCCCTGCTCGATGTTGACCACGGCACGTACCCGTTCGTGACAAGTTCCAACCCGACCAGTGGCGGAGCGTGCACAGGATTAGGCATTCCTCCGACAGCAATTCGGCGCATCGTCGGCGTTGCAAAAGCGTACTCAACGCGCGTTGGGAACGGGCCCTTCCCTACCGAGCTGCATGACGACCGAGGCACACAACTCCGCTCTCTCGGCGCCGAGTATGGTTCGACAACCGGTCGCCCACGTCGGTGTGGTTGGTTAGACTTGGTCGCTTTGAGATACTCGGTGATTGTCAACGGTATCACCGAGATTGCACTCACGAAGATGGACGTACTCAGTAGCTTCGATACGCTCCCCGTCTGCGTCGGCTATCGTCTCGGTACCAAACGACTCAAAACGTTCCCTGTGGACGTCCCAACGCTCGATGCTGTCGAGCCTGAGTACATCGAGTTGAAAGGATGGCAATGCCCACTCTACGACGCACCAGCCTTCGAAGATCTACCCCCGCAAGCACAACGCTTCGTTGCGCTCATCGAAGAATACTGCAACGTTCCGGTCACGTTGATTTCAACGGGGGCTGAGCGCCACCAGCTTGTGCAGCGGACGTAACGCGCAGCAATCTCTCAAGGGTAGATGGTATCCTCCTCGCTCAGGGGGGGAGCATCAACCCTGCATGCACCCTTCATACAACGTGACGTGTAGCATAGCACGTACAGTGCGCAGCACCGCGCTGCTGTGATAAAGATTGTTCATCAATAGCAAGTCACATACCATTGTGATGTTGAAACGAGCTTACTTAAGTGACTCCTTTCAGGATTGGAACAGCAAACGGGGATCTCAGGAGCTCAATTTTTCAGTAGGCAGCGCCTCAAGGTCGCTCTCGCACGGTTGTTCCTTTCGGATGCACGGATTCTTATCCTCGATGAAGCCAGCAGTGCGCTCGATGCGTTGAGCGAAGAGCGCATTATCCGGAACCTCTACGCCCACTTTGCAGGGCGTACCATTATCGCAATTGCACATCGCCTTACCACGCTTCAACACGTCGAACGGATCCTCGTCCTCGATGGTGGTCAGCTCGTCGAGGAAGGCTCCCACGACGAACTCCTCCGTCGGCAAGGACTCTACTATCAGTTCCTCCGCACCTACGTGGTAGTGTATCAGACGGGAATATGCTCCCATTTCCCAATAAGTCATTGTGGGGGACATCTCACCGTATTCGTGGAATGAACAGCAAGAAAAATAGCCATACCTCCAGCATCTACCCGAATTTGCACAGAGTAGCCGTTCACTCCACTCCGCTCAAGGTACATATTTCCTGATTGGTGCACACAGAGATATCAAAAAAATCAGGGCACGTCAGTGACGTGCCCTGATACTATTTACCCGACAGTAGCGGTTGCAGAACCGCTGTGCTTACCGCACAAGTTGCATTTGCTTGATCGCCACGGTGCGTCCATCGAAGACGAGGCGATATTCGTACGTCCCCGATGCAAGGAGAGTCATATCGAGAGTGACGTTCGTCCACGTGTTGCGTGCACTGATCGTAACACTGCGGATGAGTTGTCCCGTCACATCAGCGACGACGAGTTGAGCGTTCGAAACACCAGCAGGAACATAACATGGGATCGTCGTTGTCCCATCGTGTGGATTCGGAACATTTTGTCCGAGCCAGTCGCCATCAACGCGGACGTTGATCGAAGATCCATCACTGTTTATACCCTGCTGCATTGCCACACGTTCGACAAGCTGCCGAAGCTGGGCAAGCTCTGCGCGGAGCTCTTCGTTGCGGCGGTGCTCCTCCTTGAGTGCTTCGACCAGCAGTGCTGTCAGCCTGCTGTAGTCCATGCCCGCAACCTGCCCGTCGGGCTCGTAGGAGACCACCTCCGGCACCACGCGGGCAACCTCCTCTGCCAGGAAGCCGATATCCTCCGTGCCGCCGTACTCGGGCTTCCAGCGATAGTTCACCCCACGCAGCGCCAGTGCCTTTTCCAGGGCGTTCGGGATCGGGCGGATATCCTCCTTCCAGCGCATGGAGGAGTAGATCAACCAGGAGTTCGCCCGAGCGCGCCCATCGTTATTTGCTATATTCGGCAGCTGCAGTCGTAACGTCGGGTTCGCAACCCCAATCCCAACATACCCGCCGGTGGTGATGCGCACCTGCTCGGTGTTGTTCGTCCGGATCACCAACGGCTGATTGTCCGTCGTCCCAAGGAAGTTCACCAACGGGTCCGTCCCACTGTTCCCGGTCAAACTCCA